>Ga0207747_1001001_pt1 | contig 23732 bp, 20 predicted proteins | sample HigsolmetaGSP11D_FD_184839 | JGI IMG/M metagenome (GOLD analysis project Ga0207747, IMG submission 184839) | High solid enriched microbial communities from the Joint BioEnergy Institute, USA - SP1-1-D (SPAdes) | ecosystem: Engineered > Bioreactor > SSF (Solid state fermentation) > Aerobic >...
TTGGGATAGTGGGTAGGGAATACAACCCTTCATTGAAAAACGGAAAAATAAAAAGTGGTTCTATTATTTTTTGACATTCTTTTTAGGATAAGTACTGTAAAGATGTTCGCTTTTGAATTTTAAAATATATTATGATTAATAAGAGAAAAGATGATCAACACAATGGAATAGGATTGAACTGATGTCTTTAAGTATCATTCAGCACTAGACCATGAAGATCTTGAAACGACTATAATTTATATCTTGAAAACAAAAAAAGGATGAGCAAATGATGGGTCATGACAGGAAGTGGTTTTTATAACATATAAACACATTCCATGTTTAGTTATTGTTAGTTATCGTGGATTTTTATTTTTTAGTCTTTTTCTACCCATTATTGAAGCCATCAAGAGAAAGACGGGAGCAATATAAGAAGTTATATTCATATTCTCGAAGTAGACAACAAAAACTAAAATGATAGCTAGTATACTTACTACATTCAACAAGATATTCGTTTAATTTATTTTCAAACTCTTATTAAATAACTGAGCTATACCAATAAGTAATGTAAATATAGCGAGAAATATGAGTATTTGAAATAAGATTCCCATTTTATCACTTCGGTGCCTCTAATAATTAATCCCGGGTAAGGTAACCATTGAATTTTCATAGATACCCCTTTTGATGTAATATGACGATCGATTTGTCCAGCCACCCAATCATTACCTAAAGCCATTAATGCGGATGCAGAAGCCGCTGCTAATGTACCCGGATTAGGGATTGCACCGGAAATTCCAGATGCCAATATTGTAACAAGTGTCCATTGGCTAGCACGATCCTTTAAAGCATATTGTAAATCACGAGCTTCACCATATGTCAAGTAATATGTGTATCCTGTCCAACTTAAACTAAGAGGTTGGATACTTGAGCCATCAATCTTTAGATATAAATTATTGATTTGGTTGGAACTGAAAACAAACCCGCCTTTGTCATCTAAGCCAAACTTATCTTACTGCTTGGTTTATTAAGTTTACTCCATCAGAATAGTATTCATATACATCCCCGGAAACAAAATCTTCAATTGAACAATTTAGATAAAAACGAATCTAAAGCAATGTTAAAATAACTATGGGTTTGTTGAAATTATTAAGACTGGAAACGGTGGGTAAATAAACAGGGGCTGTATTTGTAAAGAATAGAGGAAACCCTATTTTATTAAGGTTTCCTTTAATTTTATTTATGCATTCATCAACCCACAGAAAACTTTTATTTAAAATCGCTTAATTTAAATTTTCTTTTTTACCTCTTTCTTTCAGGAAACTCCATCTTCCAACTAAAATATTCGTTATCAGGATTTTTTTCATAACGTAAATAAGCATCAAACTTGTTGCCTTTTTTACTCGTTAGTCCTTTAACCAAAACAACTCCATTTTTTAAAAGGCTTTTTACCATTGTTTTAGTTGGTTTCTTTTTCATTGATGCTAAATATTTATCATTTTTCCAAATGACAAATTTACAGCCATTTTTCCAGTTGCTACATCCAAAGCCTTTTTGTCCTTCAATTACTCCATGCCCACAAAGAGGACATTTCCCAAGAACTTCAATAGTTTTCTTTTCATTTGATACTTCATTAATAATGATGTCTTTTTCATTTTTTATTGTTTTAACAGCGTTTGTTGTAAAATCAAAAATTAAATTCAAGAAACTTTCCTTAGTAAACTTTTGCTTTTCAATATCAGACAATGTTTTTTCCAATCTACCAGTGAATTCTAAATCAAACAGTTCCTTTACTGGAAATGTTTCAACTAACTTTCTTCCCAGTTCCGTACAAATTAAATTTTTATTTTGAGTAGCAATATAACCGACATCTTTTAACTTTTTTATTGTTTCGGCTCTTGTAGCTGGCGTACCAATACTATAACCACTTAAAATAGCAGCCATCATTTCCTCACTGTCTTCATCCTCTTTGTCTTTACCCTTACCGCATGTTTCCATTACTTTTAATAATGTTTTTTCTGTATGGTGCTTTGGTGGTTTTGTCACATGAGAACTCAATTTATGATCTATAATACTAACAATCTCATCTATATTTACTAGAGGCAGGATTGTATCCTTAGATTCAATTTTCTCAACCTTTTTCCATCCCTCAACCAACTGTACTTTTCCTTTTGAAATAAACAGACCTTTAATTTCATCAGAATTAACTTTAGTCATTATTTTAGTTTCCTCATGTTCAGCAATCGGCATAAACTGCATAATAAAGCGATTTTTAATAGCATTATAAACAATTGCTTCATCCCCCGATAAGGATTTAGGAATTAAATACGTTGGAGTAATCGCACTGTGACTTTCTACTTTCGAATTATCAAAAATACGTTTCTTTTTCACAAATGTAATTTCATTTTCATATGGCAGACCTTTTTTAAGATTGTTGAGTACCTTAGCTGCCTTATCTACTAAACTTTCTTCCAATACTACACTAGCAGTACGTGGATACGTAATGTATTTCTTTTCATAAAGAGATTGAGCCACTTTCAGGACTTTATCAGAAGTCCAGCCTTTATACTTACTTGTTATAAAACCTTGTAAGTTCGAAAGGTTAAATAAATATGGGGGATATTCTTTTTTAAGTTCAACTTTTTTGTCTAAGATTGTGGCTGATTGATTATTTAGAGCCTGTTGGATTAATTCCAAAGTTTCCTTATTTTTAAATTTATCCTCTTCATCTTCCACATATGTTCCTTCGTACTCTTTACCATCTTTGGTTTTAAATGTAGCCGCTAATTTAAAATAGTCTTCAGGTACAAAGTTTTCTATTTCCTTATCTCGATCATAAATAATTTTTAACGTTGGTAGTAGCACTCTTCCGATGTTCAGTGCCTTGCCAGAACCCTTTTGATACTTCAATGTAGCTACAGACGTTAAATTAATGCCAATGACCCAATCAGCCCACTGACGGCTAATACCAGCGTCTAAAAGGGGCCTCATTTGCGTATTTGGCTTTAAGTTTTGAAGTCCTTTTAATACTTCATCTGGTGTCCATTCGTTCAATAATAAGCGATAAACTTGTTTTTTTGTCTTGAGATTATAAATAATCGTGTCCCCAATGACTTGTCCTTCACGATCAAAATCAGTAGCCGAGATTACTGTATCTACATCATTTCGTTTGATTAAGTTGTATATAATTTTTAACTGCTTTTTAGCACCAAGATCTTCTTTATCTTTATTGCGAGGATCGCTTTTTACTTTGTATCGAAAATGGGAAGGGATAAAAGGGAAGTTTTCCATTCTCCATTTCGCCATTCCCTCATCATAATCCTTCGCATCATAAAGTTGTAATAAATGTCCAAAAGCCCAAGTAACAATATAGTCATTTCCTTCAAAGTATCCATCTTTTCTATTTTTTATATTTAACGCATCCGCGATGTTTTTTGCGACGGATGGCTTTTCTGAAATAATTACACTAACCATTTTTATACCTCCAATTACCCTCTTTTTGGGGCGGGATTTTCAATTTTTTAACGATAGAAATTAAATACACCCAAATAAAATTGGGTGGAATTCATACAAGTTATATATATCAAGGGTTATTAAAAAACGCCTGTAAATTTAACGGATACAACTGCACACGGCCGACCGAAAACACATCGGAAAACCCTTTTTCCTTCAAAAGAATACTGTACAGTCGGGATGCATTCATGCCAACAATCCAGTCACTGCATGCACGGGTATAGGCTTCAAAATATAAATTTCTCGTCTCGGTTTCATCACGAAGATTTCGAAAACCTTCTTTAATGGCCGTGGGAGTCAGGGAAGATATCCAAAGCCGTTTCATTGGCTGTTTGGCTTTTGTCAAACGGAGAATATTACGGATGATTAGTTCACCTTCCCGTCCGGCGTCACCTGCATGAATAATTTCAGTTATCTTGGGGTCATTAATGAATTTTTTTATGACCGAAAATTGTTTTGCTTTACTTTACTTACTTGATATTGAAATTGAATTGGAATCATCGGTAAGGTGGACAGGGACCATTTTTTCCAAGCGGGGTTATATTTTTCCGGTGGGATAAGTTCACATAAGTGACCAATGGCCCATGTCATAAAAGCGCCATCCGGAAAGATCTCATTTGGTAAAATTTCAATATACCCTTGTGCTTTTTTATTTTTAAATACGGAGGCGAGTGCCCGTGCTTGATCGGGTTTTTCAGTGATAATCAGCTGCATTTTTAGAGAGAAACTTCCCTTTCGTTTTTAAAACATGATTTACTTCTAGAATTCATTATAAAAGTTAAGGTTAAAAAAACAAGATATAACTAAAAAATACAACTAAATATAATGAACGAATTACCCTCTTTTGTTGGATGTACAGTAATCTCTAATATTTGAAAAAAATTATAAAGAGGGGTAAAATAACATTAAGTTGGAAATGGGGGATGATTATGTCCAAATCACTGCAAGGAACGACTACACTACATAATGGTGTGAAAATGCCGTATTTTGGTTTAGGTGTTTATAAGGTTAAGGAGGGCAAAGAAGTTATCAACACAGTAAAGACGGCTCTGGAAGTCGGCTATCGGGCCATTGATACAGCTGCCCTTTATGATAATGAAGAAGGAGTTGGCCAAGCAATTAAAGAAAGCGGCATCCCACGGGAAGAACTATTTATCACAACAAAAGTTTGGAATACCGATCAAGGTTACGATAAAACGCTAAAAGCCTTTGAAATAAGTATGAAAAAACTTGGACTTGATTATCTTGATCTGTACTTGATTCATTGGCCGGGGAAAGATAAATATGTGGATACATGGCGGGCACTTGAGAAGTTGTATAAAGATGGAAGGGTTCGAGCCATCGGTGTCAGTAATTTTAAAATTCACCATTTGCAAACATTGATGGAACAGTCTGAAGAAAAACCGGTGATCAATCAAGTCGAACTTCACCCGTATTTATCTCAAAAAGACCTTCTTTCATTTTGTGAAAAACAGCAAATTGCCGTTGAAGCATGGGGTCCGCTTGGCAGAGGCCGGTTGCTGAATGACCCGACGCTCATAGAAATCGGGCAAAAGTACGGAAAAACAGCTGCTCAAGTAACATTACGGTGGCATTTGCAAAATGATGTGATCGTGATTCCAAAATCCGTTACACCATCTAGAATTAAAGAAAATGCGGATATATTTGATTTCGAATTAACTGCGGAAGATATGGAGAGAATTGATGCATTGAATAAAAACGAACGGACCGGAAAAGATCCGGATCAATTTCTGTTTTAATGTGAATGGAAAAGGATAGTGCCAATACTATCCATTTCCAATGGATAATTTTAGAGAGTTGAATGGTTGTGGATTTTCCCGCAATCTACTCCTGCAGAGAAGCAACGTTCTTACCACTTCCTACTAATATAAAAATTTTCTAGGTCAAAAGCCGCCCACCAATATAAACAATAATTTTCGCCACATCCTGTTAAATCTGGAAAATCATCCAAATAAGGTGCTTCTACATCTATTTTTTCCATCGATAAGGGATGAATACACGATAAATATTTAGCATATGACCTGACGAAAAAAAGAATGCTCAACCATTCTTTTTAAAAGATTCTCCAAAAATAACGGTTTTTCACTGGTTAACCTGAATTTTCCACAGACAAATGACTTGTTCCCCAGTTTAATTATTGTTATCTTATACACATAGGAAAATTATTTAACCTTAAATCCGAAACAGTATTCCCTATTATTCCCGAAAATAGTCCAAAGGTGGGTTTGATTTGAAGATTATATATGCTTCCACCCCGGAGCAAGAGAAAAAAATAAATTATTTAGTTGAATATTTCTACTCAAACATCTTACCGAAATATTTTACGGGTAAACAAATAAATGAATTCATCAAAATGAACTTTTTAAATGTTAACGATTTTGATAATCAGTCTGACACGTTAAAAGAAGCTTATCAAATTATAGCGAGCTTGGAAACGATTTGTTTTCTTATTGAATCGCAAAGTCTTGATAAAGAAAAATACCAAAAAATGTTTAATAAAAACGCACAAATCTTAAACAATCTTGGTTTTTCATTTCCTTTTTCCGATGATAACTTTTTAGAAACTAAAAATGTTTCAATGGAAATGGGCAGTATTCATGTGAAAGCTGCCAATCATTGGCTCGTATAATGCGTACTTTTTGAAAAGTAGTTTCAAGTAATGAAAGTGAATCAGTAAAAGCGGAAACCGACCCGGGTAAGGTTTCCGCTCTTTCATCTGGAAAAAACGAAAACGCTATTTCAAAACATTCTCCTCAAACCAGTCTTGGAACTCGTCCTTTTTCTTTTCTCCATAAATCCGGGCCACTTCTTTTCCATTTTCAAAATGAATAATTGTCGGTGTGCCCTCGATTTTATAATCATCCCAACCTTGTTCATATTTCAAAACATCATATATTTGCAAATCAATGTTCAAATCTTCGGCGAGTGGAACGACAATCGGAGTTGTTTTTTGACAATGGATACATTCCGGGCTATAAAAATACACAGTGGCCGTACCGCTATGTTTCAATTCACTTTGTAGTTCATCTGGTGTTACAGAGTTTTTATAGTAGTCCTTTGCATCATTTTCCTTAGCATTATTTAAAAAGGCAATCGCTGCAAAAAGAACAATGATAATTCCTAAAAAAATTAACACTTTTTTCATTTATTTCCCTCCTTCAGGCCTTTTCTGATCGTAAAACTAATAATAAAGATGATAATAAATGCAGTTAACGCTAAAAAAGGAATCGTAATAAAACCAAACCAATCGATGTATTGTGCTGTACAGGGGACTCTTCCACAAAATAAAGATCCATCTCCAGTGAAAGAAAACTTTTGTAAACAATAATGATAAAGGGATATCGATCCGCCGATCGCCGATAAAATCATGGCATAAAAACTCATGTTCCAATCTTTTTTCACATAGGCAACCCCGAGAATAATCGTCAGCGGATACATAAAAATTCTTTGAAGCCAGCATAAGTCACAAGGCACGTAATGTTTAACTTCAGAAAAATATAAACTCCCGAAAGTCGCAATAATCGAAACAGCCCAGCTACTAAAAAATAACCAGTCAGTTTTTTTCTCTACCAACTATTTTCCCACCTTTTTCCAAGTATCATCTTTCATATTTCAAAAATAAAAGGTCAAACTTAAAATAATTGTACCATATGTTTCATTTTTCATGTTCTTTAAATACTTAACTTATTTTTTTATAAAATCGTTTATTCCGGGGAAAATTTTGCTCCATTGATATTCAAAAGGTTAAAAAAATAAAAAGACCTGTTTATGGGTGAAACGTGAAAATAGGTCTCTCACCATAAACAGTTCGGAATATTGTTTCTTTCGCTTTTTCACCAGTCAAACCGAGTAAAGAACATCTTGTTGCATGATGGTTGCTTTATCATTCGCATAAGCTGCATATTGCAATAAAGCATATAGATACTTTTCCACAATTGTATCATTTTCTTGGTAGTAATAAGCGTGTAAAAAATGTTCAATTCGTTTTGATAAAATATCATCCTTTGTGCGGACCATGAGTATTAGCAAATTATCCCATTGGGAACGGTATGTGTAATACAATGCGCGATCATAATCTGCTTTGTTCATGTATTAACCTCCTTTTTTCAGGAGTTAATGATATTGTATGCTGAAAAAGAATATGTTTGTAAAGTAAATCTTAACAAAACGATGTTTCTGGGAACGTATATTTTTACCAGTATATTCACAGGTTAACAAAAAGAAACATGCGAAGAATAAAAAATGAACGATGGATAAACGAATTAGCTGGATGTGGAGGAAATGAAAGTCATTCTGAAATGCGGAGTCATTTTTATTTTCTTTTTCTTAATCATACCTAACCAAGGTAGCGCCTATATTGTTGATGGAGTAGATGGTTATACGATAGAACAATTAGAAGAGGATCTCAAAGATATTAATAAACAATTTGGAAATAATTTAATCATAAAACAAATAGGAACAAGTCATTTTCAGCAGCCAATTTGGGCTATAAAACTTGGCAAAGGGGAAAAATCAATTTTACTTATTGGCGCACATCATGGCCGCGAATGGATCACATCCAACATGCTTATGGTGATGTTGGAACGATACGCTGATGCTTATCAACATAAGAAAAAAATCGGGGAATTCGATTCGGATATATTTGATCAAGTTTCCATTTGGTTTGTACCAATGTTAAATCCGGACGGAGTCGATATTCAACAAGGGAAACTTCCGATGCAGAACAAGCGAGATTTTATCTTTATGAATGACGGTAGCCTAAATTTTAAAAGATGGAAGGCAAATGGCATTGGAATTGATTTAAATCGGCAATATCCGTCCGGCTGGCAAGATGTCCCCGGTAGTCCTTTTCCGTCCTATAAAGGTTATAAAGGAAAGCGGCCGTTTGAAGCAAAAGAAGTACAAGCGATTGTTCGTTTTGTAGAAAAAGTCAACCCGATGTCGGCAATTGCTTACCATTCAGCCGGGCAAGAAATTTTTTGGCAATACGGTGCTCGGCAAAATATTGTTAGGGATTATTTTTTGGCAACCAATTTAGCTGAATTAACCAGTTATTCCTTGTCGATCCCGCCTGAAGAAGCCGTGGGAGGGGGATTTACCGATTGGTTTATTGAAGAATACGGGAGGCCAGCATTCACTCTTGAATTGACCGATTTTCGTCAAGAATCCAACCCACCAATAAGGAAACTTTGGAAGGAATGGCAACGGAACAGACTTGTTGGCATTTATCTGGCAAGCGAAATGGCCAATTGGGAGACGCAAAAGAAAGCTGTCAATCGTAAAACTACAATCAGTGGGGAATTGGGATCACCGCACTGATTGTTTGAGAGTAAAAAATTACTGAAATCTTTCTAACTTTGTAAAAAAGTCAACAACAAATTGGTGGAAAATTTTTTCCGATGGCGCCAGCTCACGTGTTTTTGGCGTTATAATGCCAACTGTTCTTTTAACTTCAGGAAAGGAAATCGCAATTTTTTTTGTCATTCTTGGAATATTGTTAATTAATGTATTTTCCGGTAAAATGCTAACACCGATCCCGGCTGAAACCAAGCCCTTAATGGCATCGATATCTTCACCTTCAGAGGTAATTCTCGGAAAGAAGCCGGCACCCTTACAAGCATCGATGGCAATTTTGCGTAAAATATAACCTTCCGAAAACAAAACAAAATCTTCTTCTTTCAGTTCACTTAATTGAATATGGTCCCTGTCAGCTAACGGGTGAAGCAAAGGAACTAAGGCAGAGAATTTTTCCGAGAATAAAATATCCACTTTAATATCTGAATCTTCAGGGGGCGTCGGACCCAAGAACGAAATATTAATATCGCCGCTTTTAACCGCTTTACTTAAATAAGCATATGAACCTTGTCTCAGGTGAAAATTGACTGTCGGATGATTTACTTTAAAATTTGAAATAATCGTTGGTAGTAAATGGTTAACAAAACTTGAAGGATAACCGATTTTCACCGTTCCGTGTTCTGGATCTAAGTATTGATCGACTTTTTCTTTTGCATAATCAATTGCTTGCAAAGCCTTATTAACATGAACTAAAAATGTTTTTCCAATGTCAGTCAATTTTAAATTTCTTCCTACTCGTTCAAACAACATAACCCCTAATTCATCTTCCAGTTTAGCGATTTGTAAACTGACGGCCGATTGAGCAACATGGAGATGGTCGGCTGCTTCTGTCATATGTTCCCGCTCGGCTACTTCAACAAAATACCGTAATTGTCGTAATTCCAAATGTTTCCCCTCCCAATAATCTATTAATCGTTTTTTAAGATAGTTTCTATCTTAATAATATATTGTTTGTATCAATTTGAAAATATATAATTAGTACTACAACGAAAATTCAGAAAGGACTAAGCGGAAACGAGGGGAATCATATGACTTTTCATCAATTACCTCAATCTCAAGGACTGTACCATCCAAGTTTTGAACATGATGCCTGTGGGATTGGTTTGTATGCACATATAAAAGGAAAATCTACCCATGATATTGTAAAAAAAGGAATTGAAATGCTTACTAGTTTAGACCACCGGGGAGGGAAAGCGGCAGACGGAATGACCGGTGACGGAGCGGGAATAATGGTGGACATCCCTGACCATTTTTTTCGGAAAAATCTAAAAAACATTCAACTTCCTTCCAAAGGACGTTACGGGGTTGGTATGCTCTTTTTAACCGAAAATGAACGTGAAGAAATTGAAAATTATATTAATGAAACGATTCGGTTAGAAAAACAAATATTGTTGGGCTGGCGAACGGTGCCGATTAATCAAAATCAAATTGGAGAAAAAGCCCAGCAATCCTGTCCGGTTGTCCGTCAAGTATTCATTGGATCACCTGGAGAAGTAAATCAACTCGATTTCGAACGAAAATTATATGTCATTCGAAAACAAGTGGAAAAATGGGCTAAGGAACAGGGAAAAGAATTATATTTTTCGAGTTTGTCGAGTAACACAATTGTTTATAAAGGTCTGTTAAATCCGGACCAATTGGATCGTTTTTATTTAGATTTGCAGGATGAAGATTTTGTCTCACGTTTTTCACTTGTCCACTCCCGTTACAGTACGAATACATTTCCAAGTTGGGAAAGAGCACATCCAAATCGTTATCTTTTGCATAATGGTGAAATTAATACATTAAGAGGCAATGTTAATTGGATGAAAGCTCGCGAGAAACATCTGGCTGCATATGCTTTCGGTGCTGATGCGGAAAAAATTATGCCGATCTTAGATGTAAACGGCAGTGATTCATCGATTTTAGATAATGCTTTTGAATTTTTTGCTCTATGCGGCATGCCGCTTGCTCAAGTAGCGATGATGCTTGTCCCGGAACCATGGTCGGAAAATAAACATATTTCTGCGGAAAAACGTGCTTTTTACCAATATCAAAGTTTGTATATGGAGCCGTGGGATGGACCGGCAGCCATAATGTTTTCTAACGGTAAACAAATCGGAGCTGTTTTGGACCGAAACGGCTTAAGACCGGCGAGATATTATGTAACAAAAGATGATTACATTATTTTCGCTTCCGAGGTGGGCGTAATTGATGTCGAACCGGAAAAGATCTTATATAAAGAACGATTAAGTCCGGGAAAAATGTTACTGCTTGATTTGGAAGAAGGACGAATCATTTCAGATGAAGAAACCAAGTTGGAAGCGGCATTAGCATGGCCTTACCAGGAATGGCTACAACAAGAGCTTGTCTTGCTGAACGATCAAGATGAGACTGAGGAAATCGTGGAGCACATTCCTTTACGACAAAAAGCACTTGGATATACGTATGAGGACATTCATAAGTACTTACTACCGCTCGTTATAGACGGTAAAGATCCCGTTGGTTCCATGGGAAATGATATGCCGCTTGCTGTTTTGTCAGAGCGTCCGCAATCATTATTCAATTATTTTAAACAATTATTTGCCCAGGTGACAAATCCGCCAATTGATTCGATTCGTGAAAAAATTGTCACATCAACGGTTACGTATTTAGGAGCGGAAGGGAATATATTAAAGCCGGGTCCGGAAAACTGCCGTCGCATCGAATTGAAAACACCGATATTAACAGCGGGACAATTTAAACAATTAATGGAGAATCAGCAACCTGATTTTCAGAGTACGATTTTATCAACTGTATTTACCGATGATTTAGAGACTGAGTTGGAAAGCCTGTTGCAAGAAGCGGAAAAGGCAGTGAACGAAGGAAAAACCTTACTGATTTTATCCGATGAAAAAATGGACAAAGCGCATGTCCCGATGCCACCTCTATTAGTAATCAGTGCACTCCACCATCGGTTGATTGAGAAAGGTTTACGGACAAAGGCAAGTATCATCGTTGCATCCGGGGAAGTAAGAGAAGTTCATCATTTTGCTTCATGTATTGGGTTTGGCGCTGATGCCATTTATCCCTATCTCGTCTATGCGACATACCAAAAAGCAATTCAAGATGGTGACCTTGATTTATCTTATACCAAGGCGGTGCAGAAGTACGTTAAAGCAATTACCGACGGAATTGTAAAAGTCATGGCGAAAATGGGGATTTCAACAATCCAAAGCTATCGCGGTGCCCAAATTTTTGAAGCCCTCGGGATTTCAAATGAAGTGATTGACCGATATTTTCATGGAACGGCTTCACAAATTGGCGGGATTCATTTGGATACAATTGCCAAAGAGGCGATTCTTCGTCATGAAGCCGCCTACAGCCACCCAATGGATTCTCTGCTTGAATCCGGAAGTGACTTTCAATACCGTGTTGATGGGGAACAACATGCTTTCAATCCGCTGACCATTCATACATTACAGTGGGCCGTAAGAAAAGGAGATTATCAATTATTCAAAAAGTATACAAAACTTGCGAATGATGAACGAATTCACTTTTTGCGGAATCTGTTTACTTTTAAAAAAGGTTTGCAACCTGTACCGATTGAAGAGGTTGAGCCAGTGGAAAATATTGTAAAGCGTTTCAAAACCGGTGCGATGTCCTTTGGCTCAATCAGTAAAGAAGCTCATGAAACACTTGCGATTGCGATGAACCGCTTAGGAGGAAAAAGTAACAGCGGTGAAGGTGGAGAAGATGCGGCTCGCTATAAACCCGATGCAAACGGCGACAGCAGGAAGAGTCGGATAAAACAAATTGCTTCCGGTCGTTTCGGCGTAAAAAGTCATTATTTAGTCAATGCAGATGAACTGCAAATTAAAATGGCACAAGGCGCAAAACCGGGTGAAGGAGGTCAGCTGCCGGGAAATAAAGTGTATCCGTGGGTTGCCGAAGTCCGCGGCTCTACACCGGGTGTCGGACTTATTTCTCCGCCGCCGAATCACGATATTTACTCCATTGAAGACTTAGCACAGCTCATTTTTGATTTAAAAAATGCAAACAGAAATGCCCGAATCAGTGTGAAACTCGTTTCAAAAGCCGGTGTTGGCACGATTGCCGCCGGGGTTGCAAAAGGGAATGCCGAAGTGATTGTCATCAGTGGTCATGATGGTGGAACAGGTGCATCGCCCAGAACAAGCATTAAACATGCCGGTCTTCCCTGGGAATTGGGGCTTGCCGAAGCTCATCAAACTTTGTTGCTAAATGGATTACGTGATCGAGTTGTATTGGAAACAGACGGTAAACTCATGACCGGGAAAGATGTTGTCATGGCGGCCCTGCTTGGAGCGGAAGAATTCGGTTTTGCAACAGCACCGCTTATTTCCGTCGGTTGTGTGATGATGCGGGTTTGCCACCAGGATACTTGTCCGGTTGGCATTGCAACTCAAAATCCGGAATTACGTGCTAAATTTGCCGGGGAACCTGAACATGTGATTCATTTTATGACTTTTATTGCTCAAGAAGTCAGAGAAATCATGGCTCAACTTGGTTTTCGCACAGTTGATGAAATGGTGGGACGTACAGATATTCTTGAAGTAGGTGAACATGCAAAAGCTCATTGGAAAGCAAAAGATTTAGATTTAACCAGAATACTTTATCAACCGGATTCTGGTCGACTTTCTAAGAAAATGCAAAATCATAAGTTGGAAGAAACATTGGATCTTCGGGAATTGTTACCTTTTGTTCAGCCGGCTTTCGTTTACGGTAAAAAAGTGGAAGGAACTTTTGCCATTAAAAATACGGACCGGGCTGTCGGGACAATTGTCGGAAGTGAAGTGTCCAAACAATATGGTGAAAAGGGTCTTCCAGAAGATACAATAAAACTTCATTTTAATGGGGCTGCAGGACAAAGCTTTGGTGCATTTGTGCCAAAAGGAATGACGCTTATCATTACCGGAGATGCCAATGATTATTTTGGAAAAGGTTTATCCGGGGGTAAGTTGATTGTTTGTGCACCGGGTGAATCCCCATTTGCAGCGGGAGAAAATGTAATTGTTGGCAATGTTGCTTTATATGGGGCAACAAGCGGGGAAGTGTATATTAATGGACGTGCCGGTGAACGGTTTGCTGTTCGGAATAGCGGTGTTCATGCAGTCGTAGAAGGAATTGGTGATCATGGTTGTGAATATATGACAGGCGGACGGGTTGTAATTTTAGGCGATGTAGGTAAAAATTTTGCTGCCGGTATGTCAGGCGGAATTGCCTATGTACTTCAGGATGACCCGGAACAGTTTAAATCCCTTGTTAATAGTGAATTGGTTGAGTTTGAAAACTTAACAGAAAAAGAGGAAATAAATGAAGTGAAAAAAATGATCGAAAAACATTTTAAATATACCGGAAGTAATAAAGCTGAAAAAGTCTTGGCCAACTGGGATTGGATAAAAGAAAAATTTGTCAAAGTCATTCCAAAGGACTATAAACAAATTCACCGTCTTGTCACCCGATTGACAAAACAAGGTATGACAGAAGAAGAAGCACTATTTCAAGCATTTCATCAATTGAATGAAATGAACACTACAGAATCAGCTGTACCGGCAGTGAATAAATAGAGAGGAGAGATGAAAATGGGGAAAAAGACGGGATTTATGGAATATACTCGCGAACACGTTTTTGAACGAGAACCCGGTTCTCGGCTCAATGACTGGAATGAGTTTTCATCTCCTTATTCCGATGAAGTTTTACGAAAACAAGGGGCACGCTGCATGGACTGCGGCACTCCTTTTTGCCACCTCGGAATGGAAATCAATGGTGTAACTACAGGTTGCCCAATTAATAACTTTATCCCTGAATGGAATGATCTTGTATACCGTGGTAAATGGCAAGAAGCATTGGATAGATTGCTTAAGACGAATAATTTTCCTGAGTTCACCGGTCGGGTTTGTCCTGCTCCGTGTGAAGGTTCTTGTACTTTAGCAATTTCCGACCCTGCCGTTTCGATAAAAAATATCGAGCGGACCATCATTGATAAAGGCTTTGAAAACGGTTGGATCAAACCGCGAATCCCGACGTCCCGAACAGGGAAGAAAATAGCTGTTATCGGTTCTGGGCCAGCCGGGTTGGCAAGTGCTGATCAGTTAAATCAGGCAGGACATACGGTCACCGTTTATGAACGGGCTGATCGTCCCGGCGGTTTATTAATGTATGGAATTCCAAATATGAAGTTAGATAAAAAAATTGTTGAACGTCGCCTCCGCTTATTAGAACAAGAAGGAATTACGTTTATCACGAATACAGAGGTCGGAAAAGATATTTCTGTTGATGAATTAAAGTCGACATATGACGCAGTAATCTTAGCAACCGGGGCGCAAAAACATCGCGATTTGCATATTGAAGGAAGAGATGCAAAGGGTGTCCACTTTGCCATGGATTATTTAACTTCAGTAACAAAGAGTTTACTGGATTCAAATTTTCAAGACGGTCAATTTATTAATACAGAAGGAAAAAATGTCATTGTTATTGGCGGCGGTGATACCGGGGCCGACTGTATCGCAACAGCACTAAGGCAAAAATGTAACAGCATCATCCAATTTAGTAAACACCCGGAATTGCCTATGGAACGTACAGCTGATAACATGTGGCCGAGCTACCCCAATGTGTATACTTTAGATTATGCGCATAAAGAAGCAAAAACTATTTTTGGCACCGATCCAAGAGAATATTTAATTCAAACGAAAAAGATCGAAAAGGATGCGAACGGTCACGTTAAAGCTCTTCATACCGTTCAAATGGAAAAGATTTACCATGAAGACGGCTCCTACCATTTTAATGAGCTGCCAGGAACGGAAAGTGTGTGGCCGGCTGACTATGTTTTTATTGCCATCGGATTTGAAGGAACGGAAACTTCTTTGGCTTACCAATTTGGGGTGGAAACGGTCAATCATAAAATAAAAGCTTCCGTTGGTAAGTACCAAACAAATGTGAAAGGCGTCTTTGTCTGTGGAGATGCAAGACGTGGTCAAAGTTTAATCGTTTGGGCGATTAACGAAGGTCGTGCAGTTGCAAGAATGGTTGATTACTACTTGAAAACTGTTGCTGTATAACATGGCAAATTCAATTCCCCTACAGGTTGTCTCTTTTTGAGGCAGCCTTTCTTTACTTTCCCTGTGCACTTATACATAAATACTTTCCAACTACGTCGATAGGGTATCCTTAATGGATATTCATATTTTAGGTTAAAAATCTAATATTTTCTTCCAAACCTCTTATGTAAAAAACTCAATTCTTTTCAAAACAATCATCATTTTCTTTAAAAGTTCATAAATTGTAGATAAGGTGAGAAAGTTTTTGTATGGAAAATCAATGTCCACTCTTAAAAGTAAGTAGGGAGGTTAGCCGATGAAACAGGAAGAGCACCTCGCACTCGAGAAAGCAATTGATGAGATTACCGAGATTGCGGAAGGTTTTGGCTTAGACTTTTATCCGATGCGATATGAAATTTGTCCGGCTGATATTATTTATACATTTGGGGCGTACGGGATGCCCACCAGATTTTCCCACTGGAGTTTTGGAAAGCAATTTTTTAAAATGAAACTTCACTATGATCTTGGATTAAGTAAAATTTATGAATTAGTCATAAATTCTAACCCGTGTTATGCCTTTTTACTTGATTCCAATTCTCTAGTCCAAAATAAACTTATTGTTGCACATGTTCTTGCTCATTGCGACTTTTTCAAAAACAATGTTCGTTTTCAAAATACGAAACGGGATATGGTGGAAAGTATGGCGGCTACTGCCGAACGAATCCGCCAATATGAAATCGAATATGGAAAAAAAGAAGTGGAATCGTTCATCGATGCGGTTCTGTCGATTGAAGAACATATCGATCCTTCATTGGTGCGACCGCATTTGACCTGGACGCAGGATGACGTCGAATATGAGGTAGAGGAACCGACCAAAGTAACACCGTACGACGACCTTTGGAATCTTGATAAACCGAAAGAAGCAAAACCGAAAAAAGTGAAGAAAATAAAAAAGTTCCCACCCCAACCAGAAAAGGATTTGCTACTATTTCTTGTTCACTACAGTCGGGAATTAGAGGAATGGCAACGGGATATTTTAACAATGATTCGCGAAGAAATGCTATATTTCTGGCCGCAGTTGGAAACGAAAATTATGAACGAAGGCTGGGCTTCATACTGGCATCAGCGGATTTTGCGGGAAATGGATTTGACGAGTGATGAAGCCATTGAATTTGCTAGATTGAATGCCGATGTCGTTCAGCCTTCAACAACAGGAATGAATCCATATTATCTTGGGCTAAAAATCTTTGAAGATATTGAAGAACGTTATAACAATCCTACTGAACAAATGAAGAAACTTGGCGTTAAACCGGGTTCCGGCCGTGAGAAGATTTTTGAAGTCCGTGAGCTTGAATCCGATCAATCGTTTTTACGGAATTATTTAACAAAAGAACTTATCATACGCGAAGATATGTATTTGTTTCAAAAGCAAGGCAGGGATTATAAAATTGTCGACAAAGAATGGGAGCATGTCCGCGACCAATTGGTAAACATGAGGATAAACGGCGGCTTTCCATATATTACGGTTAATGATATGGACTATTTACGCAACGGCGAGCTTTATTTGAAACATCATTATGAAGGAATTGAGCTGGACCTGAAATATTTGGAAAAAGTCCTCCCTTATATTTATCAGCTTTGGGGACGTAGTGTGCATACGGAAACAATTGTAGAAGAAAAGCCCATCCTCTATAGCTTTGACGGACGGAGTGTACAGAGACGATATTTGTAACAAATCGGAAAATAGATGGGGATAGATGATTAACTAGGGAAAATAACTGAATCACTTAAGGATAATTGTGAAGTGCTGACTATTTCATTTTTTGAAATGTCATCTTTTTTATACGTTAAGAATGTATAAATTTCCAGCAAAGAAGCAAATTCGATGTAGTTGGAAATTTTAAGAATTAAGTATAAGTGCAACTACGGCTCTGCTCTTGCCTAAAGGCTCGGACGCCCGAGTTTTCTTTATAATTGCTGCATGCCTTTACTTTTTCTCATAAAGACCAACATGCCAAGTATTCAATCTTGTCGGGAACAAAATCGTTGATAAAGGCGTCAATTGCAGCGCTTATACGTAGAATAGGAAAAACATTTTTCAGGGGAAGTTCCATCATTCCTAATTTTAACTGAGGTGGTAAAACGTGTTCTGGTTATACCTGCTTATCCCGGTTTTCCTTATCGGCGGCATTGCTATTTTTTTGAGAAAAAATCAGGAATGACACCACCAAATGATTCTACTGAAAAACAAATCGACAAATTGGCGGAAATGAAATCCCAGCAAGAAAATAATCAAAATGGGTTCTATCAATAAAGATTTTTTAAAGCGGCCAACATCCTCAAAAGATTAGAGGTGAATGACCGCTTTTTAAGTGAAAGGATTGCTTATTGTTTTTGAAAAATAGTTGAAGATATTCGTTTCAACCCTTTCTTATACGTTAAGAATGTATAAATTTCCAGCAAAGAAGCAAATTCGACGTAGTTGGAAATTTTAAGAATTAAGTATAAGTGCAACTACGGCTCTGCTCTCGCCTAAAGGCTCGGCATTCGCCGAGTTTTCTTTATACTAGTCTTATTCCGTCCTTGGTTTGGTAGGGTCACAGTTTGGCGGGGTAGTATTCCTTGATTCAGAAAGTTTCATTAAATAATAGCATTCCTCCCGGTACATATGGTCGGCCATTAATGCGGAAAAGGTGCTGAGAACCGAGTGGGATAGTTCCATTTCTTCCAGTTCATGAAGAAAGGTTTGAAATAATTTAATTTCCACTTCAACATCATTATTGAATTTTTCAAGAGCCGGGAAGGAATGGACATTTGTACGCAAATACCCCGTAAGTTCGGACGCTTTCAAATAAAATTGCTCAAAGTGCTTCGTAAACTCATGACTTTTTTCCTTGAGCCGCTTTTCAACTCCATCTAACTCATCATTGATGGTACCCGAATGACCATAAGCATCTGCCAACCAAAGGAGATGGTGGTGCAATTCATGAAAAATCGGCGGGACTCGACCTTCTTTTAAATAACTCAATACCCGTTGATATTCTTCCAATTCATTCACCATATGATTAAGAAAAGTGGGAGTCAAATGAATTCCGGCTTCACCAGTTATGTGTCTCCGAATAATCGTCAATTTAAATTCCTTAAAATTATCGACAACCTCTTCTACCTGATTGGTAAAGGAAATCACATTTTGTTCGGTTAATGATTTAGATTGGTTTAACAACTGATTGAAAGTATGAATAAATGCCCTTGCCAGTTCAATATCTTCCTGTTTTGAAGGATAGAGGGAATCATGAATAAATCTCGCGTGATCACCAAATACTTGCAGCCAAAATTGATGTTCAAATGATGCACTTTTTAAAAATTGAGACAATCTCATCAACTCCTTATTATCGTCTAATTAAATATATTCAAGCTTATAGAGAAAAATAAGCGGAAACAGGTTAATTTGTTAAATGTGTTCACAAATTAAGCCAAGAGTTGCTGAGAATTGGTAATACAAACGATACTTCCACCTGATTCACTACTGCACAAAAAAGGGATTAAAAAATTTTTTATAATAACATTAATTTCCACAGTTTTCATGTTCATTAACTTGTCAAATTTATAGATAAAAAGTATAATAATGATATGCTCATCAGATGACCTTACTAATATTATAAGTATTAAAAAATGTTAGCGCTTGCTGGTGATCTTATTTCGTTATTAGAAAAGCCATTATGAATGGTATTTTTTGTTTTAATGAAAATCAAATGCAGTCAAACAAATGGTTAAGAGACTTGAAGTATTTGAATTTTAGCTTCTTGTTCCGTACAATAGGTTAAAAACTAAAGGAGACTAGGAAAATTGGAGTACAAGCGGATACAAACGAAGAAAATTTACGAAGAAGTGGCAGATTCGATCATTCACATGATTAAAAAAGGGAAACTGAAGCCGGGTGAAAAAATCGAATCCGTAGAAAAATTGGCGAAGAATTTCGGAGTCGGTCGTTCCGCTATTCGGGAGGCATTAAACGGATTGAGAACAATGGGATTGGTCGAAATGCGTCAAGGGGAAGGGACGTATGTAAAAAAATTTGATCCATCCAAGTTCACATTACCGGTCACAACCGCATTTTTGATGAAACAAAATGATGTCAAAGAATTGTATGAAGTCCGGAAAATCCTGGAGGTTGGAACAGCGAGTTTAGCGGCAATGAACTGTAACGAAGAAGATTTATTTCCAATGGAAGAAGCGCTTAACGTCATGGAAAATGCGGGAGGAGATGAAGATCAGGCGCAAAAGGCCGATACGGATTTTCATCTTGCCATAGCAAAGGCAACACATAATCATTTGCTGATCAGTTTAATGGGGAGTATGTCTGAGTTAATTTCCGAAACGATTAGAGAAACGAGGAAAGTAATCCTTTATTCAGAAGATCAAGCAGATCTTCTTTTAGTTGAACATAAACAAATCTTCGAGGCTATTAAGAAAAAAGATTCGGATCTGGCAGGTAAGGTTATGTTCAACCATTTGGAAAATACAAAAAACCGGTTGTTTAAATATATTGAATAGAATTTTCCTCACCATATCGCAAAGTGAATCCGTTAGGAAAGGTGACCGTATGCATCTGATTTGTTCGGGAAGAAAACCCTGCTGATGGAAGTTTCACTTAATAAATTTAAAGATTTGTAGAACGTGAAGGAGTGTTATATTGTGAAAGTTTCATTATTTATCACTTGTATAAGTGATATTATGTTTCCAAATGTCGGGAAAAACACTGTAGAAATTTTAGAACGGCTTGGATGTGAAGTTGACTTTCCAACCTTGCAAACATGTTGTGGACAGCCGGCATACAATAGCGGCTATTTGGAAGAAGCAAAGGGATCGATGAAACAAATGATCCGAGCATTCAAAGACGCCGAATATGTCGTCGGTCCGTCCGGTTCCTGTGTCGGTATGATCCGGGAATATCCGCATGTGTTTAAAGGAGATTCTGAGTGGGAAAAACCGGCCCAAGAACTTGCTGCCAAAACATTTGAATTAACTCAGTTTATTGTCGATGTATTGGGGGTAAAAGATGTGGGATCAACTTTCAAAGGGAAAGTTACTTACCATCCATCTTGTCACATGACTCGGATTTTAGGAGTGAAAGATGCACCAAAAATTCTTCTTCAAAATGTAAAAGGAATTGAATTTGTAGAATTGCCTTCCGGTGAAGATTGTTGTGGTTTTGGTGGTACATTTTCCGTGAAAAAACCGGAAATTTCTGCTGAGATGGTGAAGGAAAAGTCGCGCCATGTGACAGAAACCGGTGCTGAATATTTGGTTGGCGGCGATATGGGGTGTCTGATGAATATTGGCGGACGTATGCAAAGAGAAGGAAAAAATGTCAAAGTCATACATATCTCAGAAATTTTAAATACCCATAATTAATAAGAGGTGGAAGAAATGAGTTTAAAACTGGAAGATATTCCTTTTGATGAAGGGGTACAAAAAGGGATCGAAAATGATTTTATGCGTCAAGCGGTTTCGGAGGCTCAAGGTCGCTTTCGTGCTGGTAGGCTAAAACAGGCTCAAGAATTGGGTAACTGGGAAGACTGGCGAAAACTTGGTGAAGAAATCCGTACTCACACAGTAAATCATATCGACTTTTATTTACAACAATTAAGTGAACAAGTAGAGAAACACGGTGGCCATGTGTATTTTGCTGAAACTGCAGAAGAGGCAAATAGCTATATTAAACAGGTGATTCAGACAAAGAATGCCAAAAAAATTGTTAAATCAAAATCGATGGTGACGGAAGAAATCGGTTTAAATGATGCATTGACAGAAACCGGTGCTGAAGTTGTAGAATCCGATTTAGGTGAATGGATTTTACAATTGGAAGGGGACCATCCATCCCATATTGTTACACCTGCTCTTCATAAAAATAGAGAACAAATTCGTGAAACCTTTGCCAAAAAACGAGGATATACCGGGTCAAGTGAACCGGAAGAATTGGCAGCTTTTGCGCGCAAACAATTACGAAGTGACTTTTTGCAAGCTGATGTTGGTATTACCGGATGCAATTTTGCCATCGCTGAATCAGGAACAATTACTTTGGTAACCAACGAAGGAAATGCTGATATGGTTTGGACCGTTCCTGATACACTAATTACCGTGATGGGGATGGAACGGGTTGTACCTACATGGGAAGAAATGGAAATTCTAGTTGGCCTTTTAACACGTTCAGCAGTTGGGCAAAAACTTACCAGCTATATCACAGCATACACCGGTTGTCGTGGGGAAGATGAAATCGACGGTCCGAACGATTATCATCTCGTTATTGTTGATAATGGCAGGTCGAATGCACTTGGGACGGAATTCCAGGCAGCCTTACATTGTATCCGTTGCGGTTCTTGCATGAATGTTTGTCCAGTGTATCGTCATATCGGTGGGCATGCCTATAATTCGGTTTATCCCGGACCGATTGGGGCGGTATTGACACCTGTTTTAGACGGCTATGACAATCATAAAGATTTACCTTTTGCATCCTCGCTATGCGGAGCCTGTACGGAGGCTTGCCCGGTAAAGATACCTTTACATGAAATGTTAGTTCTTCATCGACAAAAGATTGTTGAAAATGGCGATACTCCATTTGCAGAAAAAATGATGATGAAAGGTGTTGGTATGTGGGGAGGTAGCCCGTTTGTTTATAAAATGAGTACAAAACTTGCTCATTCCGCTTTAAAACCGTGGACAAAGGACGAAACCATTGAAAATGGACCTGGACCATTAAAAGCTTGGACACAGGTACGAGATCTGTCAGCCCCGCCCAAACAATCTTTCCGTTCTTGGTTTGAAAACAGAAAAAAGGACGGTGAAAACTGATGGCGGTTTATAATCGTGATGAATTTTTAAATAAATTGGCAGCTAAACTAGGCCGCCCCCGTCGAACAGAAGGTGTTGTGCGTCCGGATTGGCGTGTAAATCCACAATATGAGGTATTTAAAGGGATGGAACAAGAAGAACTAGTGGATTTTTTTGCAAACCAATGTGAGGCCATCCATACGGACTTTAAAAGAACAGACGTTGCGCATTTAAAAAATATCTTAGTCGATGTCATAAGAGGCTATGGAGGGCAATCCGTTATCTTACCAAAAGATCCAAGAATTGAAAGATATGGTTTGTCAGATTGTTTTAATGAGCTGCAACAAGATACAAATATTCATGTTTGGGATTACACAATCGGTAAGGAAAATGAAAAAATTGCTGAGCAAGCTAATATTGGTATTACCTTCAGCGATATAACATTAGCAGAAACAGCGACGGTCACTTTATTTCATAATAAACATCATGGTCGATCGATTAGCTTAATGCCGAAAAATTATATTGCCATCATTCCAAAAAGTACTTTAGTGCCTAGAATGACCCAGGCAGCGGTAATCATTCATGAGAAAATTAAAAAAGGTGAATTGCTTGCCTCTTGTGTTAGTTTTATTTCCGGTCCAAGTAACAGTGCTGATATTGAAATGAATCTTATTGTCGGGGTACATGGTCCTGTTAAGGCAACTTATATTCTTGTTGATGAGTAAAATAAAAATTTTTCTATAAGACAATTTATAGAGGTATAAAGAGGTAAAATCTCCAAGTATGGAATGAGGGTGAGTAAACCCTCTTCCATTGATAAATATTTCTGTTCCCCTTTATTACTTTCTTAGGTTATTAACAAATATTTTAAAAAAAATGAAGGATTTCTTATATTTTTGTCGAATAAGATATACGTAAAAATCCCCAAAAAGTCATCCTCTCCTACCTTACTTTGTATTGGTCATCCTAATCCTCTTGAATTAATGGAAAACTCAACTA
>Ga0207747_1001005_pt1 | contig 23638 bp, 22 predicted proteins | sample HigsolmetaGSP11D_FD_184839 | JGI IMG/M metagenome (GOLD analysis project Ga0207747, IMG submission 184839) | High solid enriched microbial communities from the Joint BioEnergy Institute, USA - SP1-1-D (SPAdes) | ecosystem: Engineered > Bioreactor > SSF (Solid state fermentation) > Aerobic >...
GCCCGAAAAGGATCGCGATGCCGGCGGCCGCGCCCACCATCAGTACGGTCTGCCAGGTGGCCTCAATCAGCAGATCCTGCATCGCCGGGGTGATCCAGTTCATGTCACGCCGCCTCCCGTCTCACCTGGGCCGTCTCGGTCGTCATTGCGTCCGTCACCTCGATGCCGATGGAGCGCATCCAGTCGATCGCCTGCCCGACCTGATCCGGCGGGCCATAGGCCGCGAGCGCCATCACCCCGAAGGGCTCGCCGCCGATCTCATCGATCCGACCCGAGACGATGTTGAAGTCTAGGCTGAAGCGCCGGCTCGCCTCGCTGACCACGGCGCGCGTGCTGCCGGGACCGGCGAACAGCACCTGCAGCAGGCGGCGGACCTCGTGTGGCCTGGGCTTCGGCAGGCGCGCGACCGTGCCGGCAGGCACGCCATGGCCGATCACCTCCGCAACGAAGCTGCGCGTCGTCGCCGTCCGAGGCCGCGTGAAGACGTCGAAGACGCGGCCCGCCTCGATAACACGGCCGGCCTCCATCACCGCGACCCGATCGCAGATGGCCTTCACCACCGCCATCTCATGCGTGATCAGCAGCACGGTCAGATCAAGCCGGTCGCGGAGCGAACGAATCAGCGCCAGGATTTCCGCCGTCGTCTCCGGATCGAGGGCCGAGGTCGCCTCGTCGCAAAGCAGGAGCCGCGGGCGGGAGGCCAGGGCACGGGCGATGCCGACGCGCTGCTTCTGGCCACCGGAGAGCTGGGCCGGATAGGCGTCGCGCTTCGCTTCAAGGCCGACCAGGGGCAGGAGTTCCGCCACGCGTGCCTCGCGCTCCGCGCGTGGGAGGCCGGCGACCTCCAGGGGGAAGGCAACATTGCCTGCGACGGTGCGGGATGAGAGCAGGTTGAAGTGCTGGAAGACCATGCCGATGTCCCGGCGCGCAGTACGCAGCCCGCTCTCGTCAAGCGCGAGCATGTTCCGGCCGAGGACCTCGACCTTCCCGGAATCGGGCCGCTCGAGCAGGTTGACGCAGCGGACCAGCGTGGACTTGCCGGCGCCGGAGCGGCCGACGATGCCGAAGACCTCGCCCGGCGCGACCTCAAGGGAAACTCCATCGAGCGCCACCGCGCCGGTGGCGGCGAAGCGGCGGCGCAGATCGGTGAGGCGGATCGCGGGCCGGGAAGATCCGGCCTCTGCAGATGGTTCAGGGGACATTGGCGACTCTGGGTTCAGGAGCAGCAGACGTTGGGGACTGCGAGGGGTTCCGATGCCTTGCGCCAGAGCCTGACCGGACGGCGGGGCACCTGACTGACTGCTGGCGCACCGCGAAGAATGCAGCCCCAGCACGATCCGCGCCGCCGGCCTTTGCCAGCAGGGCGCGTGCTCCACGCATCACGCGACAAAGCGGATTTCGGGTCATGACCACCCCAGGATCTCGCACGGCGTGACGCCTGAACCGCCCATGCGCGCCACGGCCCACCGTCGAAGGAGCGGCGTCCCAGTCTCGGCGCCGCCGCCAGATCGCCCAAGACCAGGGGCGGCATGGCACCGAAGGCCGGTTGCGGGGGCGTCGGCAAATTTCACGATAAAACACTGAGTAATTTCTCATTGATGCATTTCCAAGCTCTCCATCCGCCGGATGGACAGCTGGAACGCCGGGTTATTTATATCCGAAGCGATTTTGTCAATCTGGATATTGCACTATTGTTGTTCGTTGTATATGCCCCCCCGCGAGCGCCACGGGGCAAACGGGGATCCGGATCTGCCGCCGTGTCGATCCCCGTGCGGCGGCTTGCCCTGGGCAGCCGACAACCCGGAAAGGAGACAGCGGACCCATGCACCGGTTGCACCCGGAAACCCTGGCATTGCATGCCGGCTGGCGCCGCGATCCCGCCAGAAAGGCGGTGGCCATGCCCATCCACCAGACCACCTCCCACCAGTTCGACGATGCCGGCCATTCCGCCCGCCGGTTCAGCCTGCAGCATGCGGCCGCGGCTGCGCGGCAGGCAGCGGAGTAAGCATCATGAGTCACCCCCCTGCCCTTTCCCGTCGCACCCTGGTTGCAGCCCCGCTGATTCTCGCGGCAGGGGGCGCCATCGCACGGGAAGCCCCGCTGCGCATCGGCGTCACCGCCGGCCCCTATGCGGAAATCCTGAATTACGCTGCGGACCTCGCCCGCGCGCAGGGGATCGAATCCCGCATCTACGAGTTCTCCGACTTCACCATGCCGAATGAGGCACTGTTCCGCGGTGACCTGGATGCCAACAACTACCAGCACCGCCCCTATCTGGAGAACGCGAACCGCACGCGCGGCTACGACCTGGTGCCGCTGGCCAGCAGTATCGTTGTGCCTATGGGCCTTTACAGCCGCAGCCTGACGAGCACGGAGGCGCTGCCGGATCGATCCCAGGTCGCGTTGCCGAACGATCCCTCCAACGGCGCCCGGGCCCTTCAGTTGCTCGAACGTGCGAGGCTGTTGCGGCTGCGCGACGGAGCCGGCGTTACCGCCAGCGTGGCCGACGTCGTCGAGAATCCGAAGCGGCTGCACTTCCTGGAGCTTGACGCAGCGCAACTGCCGCGCTCTCTGGACGACGTCAAGCTGGCGGCAATCACCATGAATTACGCCGTACCCGCCGGGCTCGATCCGCGTAAGGCGCTGCTGCTGGAAGCGGCCGACACTCCCTGGGGCCTCGTCTGGGTCGCGCGCTCGAAAGACCGAGAGAATGCCCGGCTGCTGCGCTACATTTCCATCTACCGGTCGCCCGAGGTGAAGCGGTTCATCGCGGAGCGGTTCGGCAACACGATCCTGCCGACATGGTAAACGAACGTCACGACAGCGATCCCTACTGGAACGCCGCGCTGGAAACGCAGACGCGGGCGGAATGGGACTCGCTCAAGCTTGGTCTGCTGCGGCAGCATCTCGACCACGCCGCCGCCTCGCCCTACTGGCGGGAGCGGCTGGCTGCGGCGGGGCTGTCCGGCAGCACGCTTCGCAGCCTGGATGACCTTCGCCGGCTGGAGCCGGTGAACAAGGCCACGTTGCGCGCCCGGCAGCAGGCCGCGCCGCCGTTCGGCGACATGCTGGCGGTGCCGGAGCGAGACGTGGTCTATATCGCCGCCAGCAGCGGCTCCACCGGTGTGCCCACCGCCTCGCCCTTCACGGCCGCGGATTTCGACGACTGGATGGAATTCGAGGCGCGGCTGTTTTGGGGCTCCGGCCTGCGGCCGACCGACCGATATTGCCACGCGTTGAACTTCTCGCTTTTCGTGGGCGGGCCCTGCGTGCTCGGCGCGCAGCGGGTCGGCGCGCTCTCCATTCATGCCGGCACCGTGCCGTCCGACCGGCTGCTCGGCATCCTGCGGCAGTTCCAGGCGACCGCCATGTGGACCACGCCGTCCTATGCCTGGCACCTCGGCGAGGTGGCGGATCGGCAGGGGATCGACCTTCGGCGTGACCTGGCAGTGCGTCGCATCTTCGTCGCTGGCGAGCCAGGCGGCTCCATCCCCGAGACGCGCGAGCGGATCGAGGCACTCTGGGGTGCCGAACTCTACGACTACTACGGCCTTTCCGATGTGTTCGGCGCCTGCGCAGGCATGGGGCCGACGCGCGAGGGTCTGCACTGGGCGGAAGACCATATCCACGCCGAGATCCTCGACCCGCAGACCGGCGAGCCCGTGGCCGAGGGCGAGCGCGGCGAGCTGGTCGTGACCACGCTGCGCAAACGCGCGCGCCCATTGCTGCGTTTCCGCACCGGCGACATCGTCTCCGCCACCACCGAGCCGGCCCGATGCGGGCGCACCGCGCTACGGATCATGGGTGTGCATGGCCGCCTGGACGACATGGTGATCGTCAAGGGCGTGAACCTGTTCCCGAGCGATGTGGAAGCCATCGTACGCCAGGACCCGGCACTGACCGGCGAATACCGGCTGGTACTGGATCGTGTGAACCACCTGGACCGCCTGACCGTGGAAGTGGAACGCGCCATTGGCCGCAACGAGGCCGAGGCCGATCTGGCTGCCCGCATCGGACGCAGGTTGAAGGCCGTCACCGGGATCTCGGCCGAGATCGTAGTGCTGGCCGAGGGCACCCTGCCGCGCGCCACCCACAAGGCGAAGCGGCTCGAGGATCGACGTGGCCGGGTCTGGACCTGACGAGGCCAAGGCGACGCTATGCTCGGTTGGACAGCGGGCGGGCGCGACCGCTGCGTGCAGAACCGCACCCTGATCGGCTCCATTGGGTGGTCTGCCGCGAATATTGGTTCAGCGTAGGTCTGGGTGCCTTGGCTTCCGCGAAGGTCGGCACGGTTTTGCGCTGGCCGGGCACTCACCTTTCCGCCCCCCTGGCTGTCCGCTTTCCGGCCATACTGTCGCCTTTCGAAGCCGAACCCCGCCTGTTGCGTTCTCAACGCGAAGCCCGGCCGTCCGTGCATTCGAAGTTCGACCCAGGAGGAAGCCGTGCCCAGGTCCATCATCCGTTCCGGCATCGCCGCGGCCGTGATCGCAGCAGGCCTTTCGGTTTCAACGGTTGGCCCGGCGGCGGCCCACGCCTCGGTGGGGGTCTTTCTTGGTGCAGGACCGCCAGCCTTTTACGTCCCACCACCCCCGCCACCGCCGGCCTACTACGTGCCCCCGCCGCCGGTCTGGTATTATCCGCCGCCGGCCCGCAACCTCCCGGCACCGCCAGTACCGCGCCCCTATTACGCACCGCCTCCGGCATATCGCTACTGGCCGTACTGAAGCCGGATTGAAGCCAGGCGGGAGATCCACGGACGGAGGAACGAGCATGAGAACGACCCGCAGACGGCAGTTCCTCGGGGCCACCCTGGCGATTCCGGCACTTGCCGCAAGGCACGCGGCTTCCGCCGAGACGGTGCGGGTTGGAGCCCTTTATCCGCTCACGGGCAATTCCGCCTCCATGGGACAGGAAGCCAAGCTGGCCTTGGATTTCGCCGCCGATTTCATCAATGCCGCCCATCCCGAATTCGCGGATCTCCCGCTCGCCGCATCCGCGGGGCTGCCAAACCTGGGAGGGGCACAGATCCAGCTGGTGCTGGCGGACCACCGTGGCGACCCGACGATGGCGCAGACCGAAGCGTTGCGCCTGATCACCCAGCAGCGCGTCGTGGCTCTGGTCGGCGCCTACCAGTCCTCCGCCGCGCTGACCTCCACTGCGGTCGCGGAGCGCTACGGCATTCCCTACGTGGTCAGCGACTCAGTCGCTGCCAACATCACCGCGCGCGGCTTCAAGTGGACCTTCCGGGTAACGCCGATCGCCGCCAACTTCGCCCAGACCTACATGCACTTTCTCGGCGAGATGCGACAGGCCGGGCGCGACATCGCGAACATTGCGATCGTCAATGAGAACACAGATTACGGGACCTCGGTCGGCGATGCGATCGGGGCCGCCGCCGAAGCGAACGGGATCCCGGTCCCGCTCCGCATCCCCTACAGCGCCAACAGTGCCGACGTCTCCCCGCAGGTGCTGCAGCTCAAGGCACGCAACCCGTCGGTCGTGATCTTCATCAGCTATACGTCGGACGCGATCCTGTACATGCGGTCGATACGGTCGCTCGGCTATGCGCCACCGATGATCATTGCCGACGATGCCGGGTTCAACGATCCGTCATTCATCACCACGGTCGGTGAGATCAGCCAGGGCGTGCTGAGCCGCAGCGTCTGGAGCCGGGGCGCGCCTGGCAGCCTGACCGACCGCCTGGCCGTAGCGTACAAGGCCCGGACCGGCGCCGAGATGGACGATCTCGCCGGGCGCATCATGCAGACCCTCTTCGTGCTGGCCGACGCGATCAACCGGGCCGGCTCGACCGAGCCGGCGAAGCTGCAAGCCGCGTTGCGCGCTACCGACATGAAGCGGTCGCAGCTGATCGTCGGCTTCGATGGCGTCCGGTTCGACCAGACCGGGCAGAACGAACTCGGCTCCACCTACCTGACGCAATTGCGCGGCAAGGGCTATGTGACGGTGTGGCCGGCTTCGGCCGCAACGGCGCCGCTGCAATGGCCGCTGCCGCGATGAGACCGGTCCCACTGCCACCGTGCTGCCCACGGCAGACCTGCTGCGGTCCTGTCTGCGCCAGCGGGGAACTGGAACGCTGAGGCGGAAGGCATGCCGGGGGCGCCTGGCGCTCGCTGGCGGCGGCTGATCAGGAGGCGGTGGCGGGAGCGATCCGGCAGGATCATTCCACGGTTGCCCCCAACGCATGGCTGAAAACGAGCATTCCGTGCTCAACGCTCCCATCTATGCTGCGGTGCAACATGGGGGTCCGAAAGGGATACAGCCCGGCCGGGCACCCTGACTCAGGAGGGAGCTATGCTCGCAGCCGTAATGACCATGCTGGTCGGCTCGGGGCTGGTCGTCGCCGGCACCGCGATCCGTCGAGAGATGGACCGAATGGGTGCGCACGGCACGGCCATCTGAAGCCAAGAGGGCGGGGGCGACCCCGCCTTTCTTGCATCTGTGGGGCAAGGCGGCGCTGCAAGCCGGGCGCGCCTCGGAACCCGGGCGGTCGGGGCGCGCCAACCATGCCGCGACCTTCCAGGGCATCCGGGACAGCGCTCAGGCGAGCTGCCGTTCGGCAAGGCGGGCGAACAGCCCACCGCGGGCCATCAGTTCGGCAAAGCTGCCCTCCTCGACTACCCGGCCCTGCTCCAGCACATAAATGCGGGCGGCGCGCTGCACCGTGGAAAGGCGGTGCGCCACCACGATGCAAGTGACCTGCAGCGCCTCCAGGTTCCGTGTCACCAACTCCTGCGTGCGGTTGTCGAGCGCGCTCGTCGCCTCGTCGAGCAGCAGGATGCGCGGCCGATGAGCCAGGGCACGGGCAAGCATCAGCCGCTGCCGCTGGCCGCCCGAGAGCGTGCCGCCCCCCTCCGGCAGCATGGTGTGCAGGCCCATCGGCATGGCAGCGATGTCGGCCTCCAGCCCCGCCGCCCGCGCCGCTGCCATTGCCTGCTCGACCGTCAGCGGGATCCCGCCGGCGATGTTCTCCAGAACCGAGCCCGCCAGCACTCGCCCACGCTGCAGCACCACGCCGAGCTGGCGCCGCACCGCCCGTGGGTCGAGGCCGGCCAGATCATGGCCGTCGAGGAAAACGGCGCCGGCCTCGGGCGTCTCGAAGCCCAGCAGCAGCCGCAGCACCGTGGACTTTCCGGAGCCGGAGGGGCCGACCAGGGCCACCGTCTCGCCTGGGGCGGCGCGCAGGGTGACGTTCTCCAGGGCCGGGGGCAGGTCCGGCGCATAGCGGAAGGTCACGCCCTGCAATTCGACCAGGCCGCGCAGTGGCCCGGGATCGACCCGGGTGCCGGCGTCCTCGGGCACCGCCTGCAGGATCGGTCGCGCCCGTTCGTAGAGGGGCAGCAGGCCGAGCACCGTCGGCAGCACCCCTGCCAGGGACAGCATGGCGGCATGGAACTGGCCAAAGGCGGCGCTGAAGGCGACGTAGTCGCCGAGCCCCACCGCTGCCCAGCCCAGCCCGACCGCGCCGATCAGCACCCCAGTGGCGGTGGTGCTCCAGACGGCGTCGAAGGCGGACACGCCGCCCGTGAGCAGGCGAGTCCGCAGCCGCAGGCGGGCCTCCTCCCCGAAGAGGCGGGCGAAACGGGCGAAGGCCCGCTCCTCGGCCGCCGCCACCCGCAGCTTGGCGATGCCCTCCACCAGCTCCAGCGCGACCGACCGGACCCGGCCGGCGACATCGAGCAGGTGCCGCTGCAACCGCAGTTGCAGCAGCGCCGCCACCAGCATCACCAGCGCCTGCACCAGCGCCAGGCCGAGCGCGACCAGCGCCAGCCGCCAGCTGTAGTACAGTAACAGGCCGAAATTCAGCACGCCGAACAGCGCCGCCAGGGCGGTGCCAATGACCGTGCCCCCTACGACCTCCCGCATCTGGTTCACGGCATCCGCGCGCATCGCCAGATCCGCCGCCTGCTGGCCGCGGAAGAAGCGCGTGGGCAGGCGCAGCAGCCGGTCCCAGATCGCCGCCTCCAGCCTGGCGTTCAGGGTGGTGGCCAGGCGCAGCACGGCGAAGCCTCGCACCAGGCCGAACACCGCTGCGCCGATGGCCGCTCCGCCGAGCGCTGCCATCATCTGCGCCAGTTCGCCGCGCGCACTGGCGGGAATGATGTTGTCGAAGAGTTGTCCCGTGGCGAAGGGCGTGGCCAGGCCGAGCAGCCCGCCCAGCAGGGTGACGAGCAGGATGGTGGCGAGTTCCCGGCGCACGCCGAGCAGACCGAAGCGCAGCAGGTCCGGGGCGCCCACCGGAGCGTCCGGGAGGGCGGGCGAGAGGGTGTAGGCGAAGGGTTCCAACCTTGCGGCCGCTTCGGGGCTGCGGATCGGCTCCGCACTGCCATCCGCGGCCACGGCCGCCACCGCCCCGCGCCGGCGGCCTTCGCGGGCGCCACCGGGCAGCAGTGCCACGGGTGTCCCATCCTCGGCGCGGAAGCCGAGCATGGGCTCCTCCGCGGTCCGCCACCAGCCCGGCTCCAGCCGGACACGGCGGGCGCGGAGTCGTGCTGCTTCGGCGGCGGCGATCACGGCGCCGTGCCGGTCGCCCGCACCGGCCGGGGCGGCTGCCATCCGGGGTGTCGTCAGCCCTTGGGCCCGGGCGATGCGTTCGATGGCGACCCGCAAGGGATCGCTGGCCATCCTGTCACCGCCGGCATCGGGCTGCGCATCCGCCAGGGAGGACAGCGCGGCTGCGACCTGGCGTGCCTCAAGCCGCTCCCGCTCGGAGAGCCGCGCGACGAGGAGCGCTTCCTTCCGCCGGCACCAGCTTGCGGCCCGGGTCAGGCAGGTGGCGTGGAAGCGGTCCAGCGCCGGCCAGATCCGGCCATCGGCCAGCAATGCCGCCGGATCGAGGCGCCGCAGACGGGTGCCGGCGATGGCTCGCAGCCCCGGGCCGGCGGCCGGCAGCACCACGATAGCCGGGGCAGCCGCGTCCGGCAGCACCGGGGAAGCCGCCTCGTCCGGTTCCTCCAGCCGGCCGGCGAGCACCTCCAGCCAGATCACCCCCTCCGGCGGGCGGAGCAGCGCCGCCTCGGGCAGCGTCACCTCCCCCTCGGGCAAGGGCGGCCCGGGCGGCGCCGCCGGCGCAGCGAGGCGTGCCAGGGCGAGGATCCAGGCCTCCAGGGCCGACAACAGGTGCGGCAGGAGCGCGGCCTCCTCCGGGGTGAGTGGCCGCAGCCGGGTGCCGGGCTCGGGCCAGGCGTGCACTGGATAGTCGGCCGTGCCCAGGGCCACCGCCACACCGCCGGCCGGCACCGTCAGCAGCGGCACCGCTGTCCCGGCCTGGCCTGGCAGGCCAAGCCGCAGTTCCAATGCGCCTGCCTCCACCAGAAACAGCAGGCCACCGCCGTCGAGGACCAAGGGGCCACCGCCGGCTTCCGCCTCCTCGACCGGGGCCCCGCGCAGGGCCAGATGGGGCACGAGGCCGGTCATGCCGCGCGGACCAACTCGGCATAGGGGCCGGGCACGGCGATCAATGCGGCATGGGGGCCGCGCTGCACCACCCGTCCGCGGTCCAGCACCAGGATTTCGTCGCAGTCGCGAATGGTCGAGAGCCGGTGCGCCACCAGCAGGGTGGTGCAGCCGCGTCGCCGCAGATTGTTCAGCAGTCGCGCCTCGACCAGCGGATCGAGGGCGGAGGTCGCCTCGTCCAGGATCAGCAGGCTCGGCCGGTGCACCAGCGCCCGGGCAATCTCCAGCCGCTGCGCCTGCCCCCCGGACAGGTCGGCGCCGCCCTCGGCCACGGCGCCGTCATAGCCGCCGGGGCGCGCCAGGATCACCTCATGCAGGCAGGCATCGCGCGCCGCGGCGATCACTTCGGTTTCGGGGATGGTGTCGTCCCAGAGCGTCAGGTTCTCCCGCACCGTGCCGCGGAACAGCGCCACCTGCTGATCGACAAAGCCGAGCGAGGCGGCCACCGCCACCCGCGGCCAGGCACCCATCGGGTGGCCATCCAGCAGCACCTCTCCGGACCACGGGGTGAGCAGCCCGGCCAGCAGGCGTCCCACCGTGGACTTGCCGCTGCCGGAGGCGCCGACCAGCGCAACCCGTGCCCCGGGCTCCAGCACCAGGTCGAAGCCCTGGAGCAGCGGCGGCTCCAACCGGCTGTAGCCGAAGCTGACGCCGCGCAGCTCCGCCCGTCCGGCGAGGCGGACCGTCGGCAGGCGGACCGTGGCGGGGGCGGCGAGGCGCGGGTCGGGATTGGCGCCGATGACATCCTCCACCCGCTCCAGCTCTCCCCGCATCGCCCGCAGGCGCGCGGCGGCCCCCACCAGGGACTGCACCGGCCCGAAGAAGCCCGCCAGCACCGACTGGAAGGCCACCAGCGTACCGATGGTGATCTCCCCCTCCATGGCGCGGAGCGCGCCGAGGCCGAGCACCGCGGCGGTGCCGAGCCCGGCGAGCAGCATCGGCGCCGTGTCGAGCAACAGGGCGGACAATTGCAGCCGCAGCCGTGCATTCAGCAGCCGCGCCTGGAACCCCGCCCAGCGGCCGAAGAAATCAGACTCCAGCCCGGACGCCTTCAGGGTCTCGATTGCCTGGATGCCGCCGACCGAGACTGCGGCAAGGCGGTTCGCCTCCCGCAGCACCTGGCGCGTCCCGTCGCGCTGTGTCCGGGCCACCACCTGCATCACCAGCGCGTTGGCAAGGGCGACGCCGGCGCCCACGGCGGTCAGCACCGGGTCGTAGAGCAGCATCAGCCCCAGATAGAACAGGGCGCCGAGAAAGGCGGCGATCAGGCCGGTGACCTCCATGCCCAGATGATGCCCTGCATCGGCCGCGGCGGAGGCGCGCGCGGCGAGGTCACCAGCGTATCTCTGGGTGAAGAAGCCGATGGGCAGGCGCAGCAGGTGGCGGAAGAAGCGGATCCCGAACCCCGCGCCGAGCGCAAGCTGCTGCCGCGCCATAACGTGTTCCTGCAGCCAGGTCAGGGCACCGCGCAGCACCGCCGCCAGCAGCAGGCCGAAGAGCAGCGGCCGCAGCCATCCCTCCAACCCGCGCACCAGCACCTCGTCCACGAATACCTTGGAGGCGGCCGGCACCGCCACGGCCGGCAGCAGCGCCAGGGTGGCGGCCAGCACCAGGAAGAGCAGCGCGGAACGGGCGGCCATGAGCCGCGCGAAGGCGCCGGCCCAGATCCGCGGCGGCCGCCCGCCCCTTGCGAATTCCGCAGTCGGGCGGAATGTCAGCAGCACCCCGGTGAAGGATTCGTCGAATTCGGCGTGCGAGATGCGGCGCGGGCCGGAAGCGGGATCATTCAGCCAGACACCATTCCGGCCGACGCCTTCCACCACGACGAAGTGGTTGAACTCCCAGAAGGCGATGGCGGGCATGGGGTGGTCAGCCAGGGTCTCCGGCTCCACTCGCCAGCCTTGTGCGTCAAGGCCGTAGGTCCGGGCGGCCCGCACCAGATTGCTGGCCCGGCTGCCGTCGCGGGAGACGCCGCAGGCGGTGCGCAGCTCCTCCAACGCAACCCAGCGGCCATGATGCGCCAGCACCATCGCCAGGCAGGCGGCTCCGCACTCGGTCGCCTCCATTTGCAGGATGGTCGGGGTGCGGGCGCGCCGGGTGCGACGCGGCCGGGTGGCGGCCCCGGTCACAGGCCGGTCCAGCGCCGCAACGCCGGGACCACCAGCTCGATCGGCGCGGCGGCGCGGACCGTGACATCGGCAGTTACCAGCAAGCCGTTGTCCAATGCCACTTCGCGTCCCTTGTGGGAGGTCCAGGCATAGGCATTCGGCCCGGCCGAAACATCGCGGCGCAGCCGGACGCGCACCAGGATGGGCGCCCGTTCGCCCGCGAATTGCCGCGCCAGGTCGGGGCTGCTGAGCAGGTCAGCCACTTCCTGCTGAGTCAGCGGCACGGGGGAAACCGCGGAGACGGTGCCGAGCAGCGCACCATATTCCTCCCGCCGCGCGGTGGTCGGTGACAGGCGCACCTCCATGCCCAGCTGCACCTGCTTGCCAACCTCGGCCGGGATGAAGATCAGCGCTTCCAGCGTGTCTTCGCCGGTTTCCACCACCAGCAGCTTCTGCCCGGCGGAGACCAGGGAGTGGCGGGTGACCGGGGTCATCACCACCTCGCCGGCGACGCTGGCGCGGATCTCGGTGGCGAGATTGCGTGACAGCCTGGCCTGCTCGAGCTGGGCGTACACATCCACCTCTTGGCGGCTCAGGCTTTCGAGTTCCGCATCGCGCTGCGACCGGAGCGCGAGCAGGTTGGCATCCAGCGCCTCCAGATCGGCGCGGGTGCGCGCCAGCGCCTCGCGTGCCGCAAACAGGCGCTCACGCGCCTCGATCACGCGCTCCACGGTAGCGAGTCCGCCGCCGGCCAGGCTCTCACGCGTGCGCAGCAGCGCCTCCAACTCGGCAATGCGGCGGACGGTGAGTGCCGCGGTCTCCTCCAGGCCCTTGCGACGTGTCGCAGTCGCCTGTTCCTCCCGGGCCAAACGTTCGGCGAAGCGGGTCTTGATCGCCTCCCGCTGCGCGCGCAGTTCCTGGATCCGCTCTTCCAGCCCCGCGACGTGCGCCTCCTCCTCCGGCGCGCGCAGGCGCGCGATCAGGTCGCCGACAGCAATCTGGTCTCCGGTGGTGGCGAGATAGTCCAGCCACCCGGCCTTTGGAGCATGGACGCCCACAAACAGGCCGCCCTCGCGCACCAGCACGCCCTGGCCGCCGGCGGTCATGCGATAGGTGCCGAAGATTCCCCAGGCCAGCGCTCCGGCCAGGGCGGCGGTGCAAACCAGCAGTGCCGCCCAGCCGAGTGGCGGGACGATGCGGATGCGCTGGTCCAGCTCCTCGGGAGACGCCAAACGAGCCAGCGCCTTAGCCCGGAAGAGGCCCGGAGCGCTCATGCGCAAGCCCGACAGGCCGGTCCGGCGATGATCGCCGAGGTCAGGGGGAGAAATCGTGCCATGGTCAGCAAGCTGAGCGCGACTTGGAGGTTATTCGCCATTTAGTGGAGTTTCACGGCCAGAACCATGGATTGCTAGGCTGAATCCGCAGCCTGTCTCGCGCCTGCTGCATACGGTCCAGCTATTGCGAGCATGCTGGTTCATCGCTCCTGCATGCGCGCAGGTGTTGATCATCACTGGGGTGCCCCTGGTCCGATCGCTGAACCGAAGGCCGGCGCATGGCGCCGGCCGAAAGTGGGCGGGATGTGCCTGGCCATGGGCACCATCCCGGCGCCACGTAGAATACCGAAACCCTGTTCTCGCTGGATGCCGGCGATACCGACTTCCCGGCCTCGCCGGAGTTCGGACGGTCAGTCCACTGCAGCGGACTGCTGAATGCCCGCCCTCATTACCATTGGGATGTCCCTCGACCGCGCTATCCTCCGCAGCCGAGGTCCGATCCCGCTCGGGCAGGTCCTCAGCTCTGGTCCACAATGTGCCCCGCAAGAGCGCCTGCGCCCGCCCCGACCGCACCTCCGACAAGCGCACCGCCTGCCAGGCCAGCCGCGCCGGAGGCGCTCAGGGCCGCAGCGGCGGCGATCAGACTCGCCCCACCCGTGGCAGGCGCAGCAAGGATCGAGAGCACGCCATAGGCAACGCCGAGCGCGCCGGCCACACCGCCGCCGATGGCGCCCCAGCCGACCCCACTCAGGCCGCCGGCCACGTTCTCCAGGAGCTCGTCGCTGATCCGGTCCTGGTTTTCCTTCGAGGATGCGAATTCCGTCGCACCGGCGAAGATCTTCTCCGCGTCCGGTCTGGAAAGGTTATGCCCGTTGGCTGCCGCGAATTGCAGAAGGCCCTCGGAGTCCTTCACAGTCTCCCCGAACTCCTTCAGCTTGGCTTCATCCCGGACCACCGTGACCATGAACTCACGGAAGTTCTTGAGATCCTGCTCAGACATTTCTACCCCGCCCTCAATCCTTGAAAAGACTGGCGATGCTTTGTGCCGCGCCACCGATGGCGGCACCCCATACCCCGCCGCTCAGACCACCCGCGGCCGCGGCGCCCGCCGCCATGCCGATGAAGGCGGCGCTTTGGAGCGCGACCGCACCCGGCACGAGGAGCGGAGCCGCCGCCGTGCCGAGCGCCACCCCCGCGATGACGCCAATGGTGCCGCCGATCGCGGCCCAGCTCACCCCACCGTTCACATTGTCAAGTTCTGAGTCGTCCAGCGTCCTGTCCGTCCCCTGGAGAGTCTCCAGCCGGCTTTGCGCAAGGTCGCGCGCGGCGGCGAAGATTCCTTCCGCCTCGGCCTCGCTGATCGATACACCCTTGGAAGCGGAATAGGCGATAAGCGTCGCCGGGCTGTTCACCATGGCGTTGAACCGGGCCGCCTCCTCAGGATCGCTCTGCGCCGCGGCCAGCATCTCCTGGAATTTCCTGAAGCGGCTGCTGCCTGTGCTTTCACCAGTGCTTTCAATAGCCTCAGACACTTTTCCCATCTCCTGCTGCGTCGCCTCGCATGCGGATCTGCTCAGAGGCACGAAGCGACTGGTTGGGACATCTTCGGTGCCAGCCAGCTTCGGGCTGGCGGCGCTTGGCTAGGGACGGCGGTTACCCGAACCTGACCGGAGCCATCTCCACGCTATTTGGCGATATTTCGATGACCGGGCAGCCATGGGTCGCCTCATGGGCGACGGGGCCGGCCTTCGCCTCAACCGAATTCGGAGAGACCGCGACCTTATCCAGACCTTCCTGGACCGAGAGCAGGCGGTTTCGTGGACCTGTCAGAGCCATGACTCGTGCTCCTTCGCCGCAGGGCGACGACCGACGACGTCGGCTCGCAGGCCGGTACCCGACCATACGACCTCAGCCCTAGGTCAGGCCGCCAGAGACTCAACCCTGAGATCATGCCTTCACTTGTAAACATGATCTATCATAGGTTGATATCCTTCTCGCTCATCTACCGCTACGTTTCAAATTCTTCAATTGTTTTTTGACAAAGAGGCAGGTTGGGCTTTTTCGGCCGGCCGGTACGGTTGCCGGGCGGCGATTACCTGGTGCGATCGCGTCTCACCGGCCAATCTCCGCCATCATGCGCCGCTTCCGCGGCTGTGGATCCCGGCGAGTTCGACGTGGCTGCGGGGTGCAACCGGGGGAGCACCTCCATCTCGCGTCCGGGGATCGGCGGACGGGGCATGAAGGTTCAAGGAGTGTCGAGAACGGCTGTCCAACAGGGCAGCCGTTCACTCGCCCGACACCCGCCCCACCACCGTGCCGATGAATATCCCGACAGCGAGATCCAGCAGGACGAAAGCCAGCGCTTGGCTGCCGGCAATGCGCAGCGCCGATTTCGCCACGAACCACTCCAGCCAGAAGGCATAGCCCAGGGAGGCCAGAACCACGCCCTGCGCCAGCAGCGGCGGCAGGCCCGGCATAATGGGCAGGGTCAGCGCCAGCCATACCAGGTACTGGACCACGCTCGCCCAGTTCCAGGCTGCGATGAAATGCGGCCAGGCAGCCTGCCGCCCCATCGCCCGGGCCAGGGACAGGGACGCCAGGGCGAAGCCGGCCCAGGCGCAGACATAGCCGAGCAATTCGGCCGCCAGGGCCAAGCCGAGGCCGGCGGGCGGCTCGCCCTCCATGCCCCAGCCGAAGAGGCGCAGCGCCAGGAAGCCCGGCAGGCAGAGCGCGGCGGCCCAGAAGCTGCGGGCAGCGCCGGCCGGGGTATCCTCGATCAGCGAGAGGCCGTTCGCATGGCCGCGCGCCAGCAGGAAGGCGCCGCGCAGCCCGGCGGCGATCACCTCGCGCAGCGAGGGTGGGCGGGGCTGCCCGCTCAGGCGAAGACCTCCTCCAGCACCGTGCGGTAGAGAGCGGCAAGGTCGCGCAATTCCGCGACCGGCACCGCCTCGTTTACCTGATGCATGGTGCTGCCGAGGCCGCCCAGCTCCGCCACCGGGCAGTAGCGGGCGATGAAGCGGGCGTCGGAGGTGCCACCGCCGGTGTCCAGCTTCGGCGTCGCGCCGGTGGCGCGCTCCACGGCGCGCTTCAGCCTGTCCACGAAGGGGCCGGGCGCGGTGAGGAAGCTCTCTCCGGAGACGGAGACGCGCATGTCGTAGCGCACGCCCTCCGCCTGCAGCGCGGCGTGCAGCCACTCGGTCAGGGCGGCGCTGCTGTGGTGGTCGTTGAAGCGGATGTTGAGCATGGCCCGCGCCTCGGCGGGGATGACGTTGCTCGCCGTGTTGCCGACATCGAACCCCGTCACCTGCAGGGTGGAGGGCTCGAACCAGTCGCTGCCGGCGTCCAGCGGTTCCGCGGTCAGGCGGTGCAGCACCCGCACCAGGCGGTGGATCGGGTTGTCGGCCTTCTGCGGATAGGCGCTGTGGCCCTGGATGCCGTGCAGGGTGATCCAGGCGGTCATGCTGCCACGACGGCCGATCTTGACGATATCGCCGAGCCGGGCGCGCGAGGTCGGCTCCCCCACGAGCGCCATGTCAGGGATCTGGCCGTTGGCCTGCATCCATTCCAGCACCTTGGCGGTGCCATCCACCGAGGGGCCTTCCTCGTCGCCGGTGATGAGCAGGCTGATGCTGCCGGGGTGGTTCGGGTTGGCGGCGAGGAAGTCGCTCAGCCCTGCCACGAAGGCGGCGATGCCGCCCTTCATGTCGCAGGCGCCGCGGCCATAGAGGACGCCGTCCTTCACGACCGCGGCAAAGGGGTCGTCCGTCCAGCCGGCAGTGCCGGGCGGCACCACATCCGTATGACCGGCATAGCAGAAATGCGGGCCCTCGCTGCCGCGGCGGGCAAAGAGATTCTCCACCTCCCCGAAGCGCAGCCGGTGGCAGGTGAAGCCGAGCGGCTTCAGCGCCGCCTCCAGCACGCCGAGCGCGCCGTCATCCGCCGGCGTCACGCTGCGGCAGCGGATCAGCGCCTGGGCGATGGGCAGCGGATCGGTCGGGGCGTTGCGCACGGGCTAGTCCCGCAGTAGCTCGTTGATCGAGGTCTTGGCGCGGGTCTGCGCATCCACCCGCTTCACGATCACCGCGCAATAGAGCGACGGCCCCGGCGAGCCATCCGGCAGCGGCTTTCCGGGCAGGCTGCCCGGCACCACCACGGAATAGGCCGGCACGCGGCCGATGAAGACCTCGCCGGTCGCGCGGTCAATGATCTTGGTGCTGGCGCCGATGAAGACGCCCATGGAGAGCACCGCGCCGCGCTCCACGATCACGCCCTCCGCCACCTCGGATCGGGCGCCGATGAAGCAGTCGTCCTCGATGATGACAGGATTGGCCTGCAAGGGCTCCAGCACGCCGCCGATGCCAACGCCGCCGGAGAGGTGCACGTTCTTGCCGATCTGGGCGCAGCTTCCCACCGTGGCCCAGGTGTCCACCATGGTGTTGCGGTCCACATAGGCGCCGAGATTGACGAAGCTCGGCATCAGCACGACGCCGGGGGCGATATAGGCGGATTTGCGCACCACGGCGCCGGGTACGGCGCGGAAGCCGGCTTCCCGGAACCGGTTGGGGCCCCAGTCGGCGAATTTCAGCGGCACCTTGTCATAGGCGCCGGCGGCTGTGTCCATCGGGGCCGAATCGGTCAGGCGGAAGGAGAGGAGCACCGCCTGCTTCAGCCACTGGTTGACCCGCCAGCCACCCTTGCCGTCCGGCTCGGCCACGCGGGCGCGGCCGCTGTCCAGCGCTTCCAGCGCCGCTTCCACCACCGCCCGGTCCTCCCCGCCGGTGGCGGGGGAAAGGGAATCGCGGCGCTCCCAGAGGGCTTCGATACGCGGCTTCAGCGTGCTGGCATCCATCTGCGGCATCCCGGAACAAAGGAGGTCCTCCGCGAGGCACCGGCAGCGCGCCGGGCCCGGAGGCGCCGGACCATGCCGAGGCCCTGGCCCCCCGTCAACGCGCCGCGGCCGGCCTACTTCCGGTTCCGCTTCAGCCGCGTGACCAGATAGAGGGTGACAGCCGTGAACAGGCAGAGGATGCCCGCCACATGATAGGCGCCGAGGCCGACCGCCATGCCCATGATGGCGGTCGCCCAGAGCGCCGCGGCGGTGGCGGTGCCGTGCACCTCCTGCGTCCCCTTGATGATCGCGCCGGCGCCGATGAAGCCGATGCCGGTGATGATGCCCTCGATGATGCGCGCCATCGCCTCGGGATGATCCCGCAGCGGGATCTCCGCCGCCTGGACGGCACCGCAGGCCGCAACCGCGACGAGCGGGAAGGTGCGGATTCCCGCGCTGCGCTCCTCGGCCTCGCGGTTCCAGCCGATGATGAAGGCCAGGATATAGGCGATGGCCAGATCCCGGACATGTGGCAGGACGGGCGAGCGCACGGGGTCGGGAATGAGGCCGGAAAGGTCCAAGGCGGCAGTCCGCGAATATGTGGCGGCGCCCGGTTCAACGCCGGCGCCGCCCGGGGGTGCCGCCGGCGGGGCCAGCGCCAGCCTCAGGGCTTGATCAGCGTGCCGGCGCCGCGGTCGGTGAACAGCTCCCGCAGCACAGCATGCGGCACGCGGCCATCCAGGATGACCGCGCCCTTCACGCCGCGCTCGATGGCATAGATGCAGGTCTCGACCTTCGGGATCATGCCGCCGGAGATCCAGCCGGCCTCGATGCCGGCCTTGACCTCAGCCACCGTCATCTCCGGGATCAGGGTGCCATCCCGGCCAAGCACGCCGGGCACGTCGGTCAGCATCAGCAGCCGCTCGGCGGCAAGCGCCCCGGCGATGGCACCGGCCACGGTATCGGCGTTGATGTTGTAGGTCTGGCCGTCCGCGCCGACGCCGACCGGGGCAACCACGGGCACGATCCGGGCGCCGATCAGCAGCTTCAGCACGCGGGTGTCCACGCTCTCCGGCTCCCCGACGAAGCCGAGGTCGAGCACCTGCTCGATATTGCTGCCGGGGTCGCGGACGGTGCGGGTCAGCTTGCGGGCGCGCACCAGCCCGCCATCCTTGCCGGAGATGCCGACCGCCAACGCCCCGGCGCGGGTGATGGCCTCCGCCACCTGCTTGTTGACCGGGCCGGCCAGGACCATCTCGACCACGTCCAGCATCTCCGCATCGGTGACGCGCAGGCCCTGGACGAAGCTGGACTTCACGTTCAGCCGCTTGAGCATGGCGTTGATCTGCGGCCCGCCGCCATGCACCACCACGGGGTTGACTCCCACCTGCTCCAGCAGCGCGATGTCGCGGCCGAAGCGGAGCGCGGTCTCCTCCTCTCCCATGGCGTGGCCGCCATACTTCACCACGACGGTCTGGTCGGTGTAGCGCTTCAGGAAGGGAAGGGCGCCGACGAGAATCTCCATCTGGTCGGGCGAGGCATCGGACATCGGCGGTTTCCCCTGGGGTATTTCCCTGCGGCTGCGCGATTACGGCGGCGCAAGGCGCCGGGTCAAGCGGGGGCGGCGCGCGCCTGCAATTCCGCAATCCGGCGGACCAGGGCCGCGGCGTCGAAGGGCGCCCGAACCTTGGCGTCGTTGTCGAAGTAGAGGAAGACGTCGCGCGGCGCCCGATCCGGCGCAGGGCCGGCGGCCCGTTCCGCATCTGCCGGCTCGCCGCCGCTGGCCCAGGCCAGGATGCGCCGCGCCCAGGCTTCGATCACCGGCGGGTCGTAGCCGCTGGCATAGAGCTCCTCGGCGCCATGCAGGCGGCAGTAGACGAAGCCGGCGGTGACATCCATCAGCCGCGGCCAGCCCACCGCATCGGAGCAGACCAGCGCGACCCCGTGCCGCCGCAGCATCTCCACGAAGTCCGCCCGGGTGAAGCTGGGATGACGCACTTCCAACGCATGGCGGAGCGGGTGCAGCGGGCCGGGCTCGCAGAAGGCGCGGCCGGCGAGGCGCGAGGGGTCATGCTGCCGGGCCAGGCGGGCCGCGGCCTCCATGTCCCGCGGGAGGAGGGCGAGCCAGGCCTCGATCCGCTCCGGATCGAAGCGGAAGCTGGCGGGAAGCTGCCACAGGATCGGGCCGAACCGGTCGCCCAGGCACAGCACCCCGCTGGCCAGGAAATTGGCCAGCGCCGTCCTGGCATTCCGCAGCTTCAGCATATGGGTGATGAAGCGCGGTCCCTTCACCGCGAAGAGGAAGCCGGGGGGCGTGGCGGCCGCCCAGGCGGCAAAGCTCTCCGGGCGCTGCAGGGCGTAGAAGGTGCCGTTGATCTCCAGCGTATTGAAGCGGGAGGCGGCGAAGGCGAGTTCGTCCTTCTGCGGCAACCCCGCCGGATAGAAGACCCCGCGCCAGGGCCGGTAGCGCCAGCCGGAGATGCCGATGCGGATCTCCCCCGGCGGCGCCATGGGGTTCAGGCCGGGGCGGCCAGGGCGGCGATCTCGGCGCGCAATTCGGGGATCCCCTCCCCCGTCTCGCTGCTGGTCACCAGCACCAGCGGGTGGCCGGCGGTGTGGGAGCGGGCCAGCCGCTCCGCCTCCTGCCGGCGCTGCGCCAGCCAGTAGGGTTTGGCGTCGTCCGCCTTGGTCAGCACGATCTGGAAGGCCACGGCGGCGTCGTTCAGCAATTGCATCGCCATGCGGTCGCTGGGCTTGGTCTCGATCCGCGCATCCAGCAGCAGCAGCACGCGGCGGAGCGTCGGGCGGCCGCGCAGGTAGTCGAACATCAGACCCTGCCAGTCCGCCTTCACGCTTTTGGATGCCTGGGCGTAGCCATAGCCCGGCATGTCCACCAGCGTCAGCCGGCCGCCGAGATCGAAGAAGTTGAGCTGCCGCGTCCGCCCCGGCGTGTTGGAGACGCGGGCCAGCGCCTTCTGCCCCGTCAGCGCATTGACCAGGCTGGATTTGCCCACATTGGACCGGCCGCAGAAGGCAACCTCCGGCCCTGCCACCGGCGGCAACTGGTCCAGCCGTTGCGCAGCGTGGAAGAATTGGCAGGGCCGGGCGAAGAGCAGCCGCCCGGCCTCGATCAGCGCCGCCCGGTCCTCGGGCGTGGCGGCCTCGGAAAGGCCGCCTTCCGGAAGGGCGCTCACCCCTTCTTCGGCTTCGCCGCCGCCGGCGGCGCCGCACGCGCCGGGGCAGCCACGGCCACACCGCCCTTCTGCTGCCGGTCGAGGCGCATGATGTACCACTGCTGCGCCATGGAGAGCAGGTTGTTCCAGCTCCAGTAGATCACCAGCCCGGCGGGGAAGCCGGCCAGCATGAAGGTGAAGATCACCGGCATCCACTGGAAGACCTTGGCCTGCACCGGATCCGGCGGCTGCGGGTTCAGCCGCTGCTGCAGCCACATGGTCACGCCCATGATAAGCGCCCAGGCCGGCATGTGCAGGTAGTGCGAGTACTGCGTCGGATCCCAGGGGATCAGGCCGAACAGGTTGAACAGATTGGTCGGGTCGGGCGCCGAGAGATCGCGGATCCAGCCGAAGAAGGGCGCGTGCCGCATCTCGATGGTGACGAACAGCACCTTGTACAGCGCGAAGAAGACCGGGATCTGGATCAGGATCGGCAGGCAGCCGGAGGCCGGATTGATCTTCTCCGTCTTGTAGAGCGACATCATCTCCGACTGGGCCTTGGCCGGGTCGTCCTTATATCGCTCCTTGATCTCCTGCATCTTCGGGGCGAGGGCCTTCATCCGGCTCATGGACTTGTAGGCGCGGTTGGCGATCGGGAAGAACGCCGCCTTCAGCAGCAGGGTGAAGGCCAGGATGGCGACGCCGAAATTCCCGAACAGCTTGAACAGCCAGTCGATGGCGTAGAAGAACGGCTTGGTCAGGAAGTAGAACCAGCCGAAATCGATCGCCTTGTCGAAATCGGGGATGTTCAGCCGGTCGGCATAGGCGTCCAGCAGGTGCACTTCCTTCGCGCCGGCGAAGAGGCGCATGGCCTCGCCGCCACCCACAGTGCCCGGGGCGACGGTCATCGCCGCCGGCGGGGCGAAGTCCACCTGCCAGCGCTCCGCCGCCTGGCCGTTCGGACCGGGTTCGGACAGGGCGCGGTAGGTGGCGCGGAAGCGGGCGGACTGATCCACCGGCGCCAGCGCCGCCAGCCAGTATTTGTCGGTGATGCCGGCCCAGCCGCCGGTGCTCTCGACCTCATAAGCCACGCCGTTCTGCTTGGCAGCGGCGTCCTTGGCGGCGCTGTAGGTCTCCTCGCGCAGGCGGCCATCCAGCACGCCGGTGAAGCCCTCATGCAGGATGTAGTAGCCCTGGGTCGGCGGCGTGCTCTCCCGCCGCACCCGGACCCAGGGGAGGACCTGCACCGGCTGGGTGCCGTTGTTGCGCACCCGCTGCTCGGCCGTGACCATGTAATTGTCGTCCATCGAGAGCGCGATCTCGAAGACCTGGCCCTGGCCGTTGTCCCAGCGCAGCGTAACCGGGGTGGAGGGGGTCAGCGCCTTGCCGTCCGCCTGCCAGTCGGTGTCGTTGCCGGGCACCGGCGTGCCGTCCGCCGTGGTCCAGCCCCATTGCGCGTAATAGGGCGCAGCGCCGTCGCGCGGCGCGAAGAGGCGCACCAGCGGCGAATTGGGATCCACCGTCTCGTGGTATTTGCGCAGCACCAGGTCATCCAACCGCGCGCCGCGCAGGGAGAGCGAGCCCTCCACCCCCGGCCCGTTCACCGGCAGGCGTTGGGCCGGGCTGGTGGGCGCGCCGACCGCGGCCGAGGCCTCACCCGGAGTGCGGAGCGGGCTCACCGGGCCGGGCGTGGGGCCGGGTTGCTGCAGGTGCTGCACCTGCTCCGTCTGCTGCTGCTGCTGGCGCTGCTGCGCCTCCCGCGAGGGGCGGTTGAACAGGTCGAATGCCAGCAGAATGCAGATGGAGATGGCGATCGCCGCGAGGAGGCGCTTCTGTTCCATGGAACGGGGGTCAGTCTTTCTGGGCGGGCAAGGTGGCCTGCGGCCGGGGAGGCGGGACCGGGTCGTAGCCGCCCGGATGCCAGGGGTTGCAGCGGAGGATACGGCGCCCGGCAAGCCAAGTGCCGCGCAACGCGCCATGGGCGGAGATGGCCTCCAACGCATAGTCGCTGCAAGAGGGGTAGAAGCGGCAATTGCAGCCGAGCACCGGCCGCAAGGTCCACTGATAGGCCAGGACGGCGCCCTTCAGCGCCAGGGAGGCAGGATTGGCGGCCGGATTCATGGCACGGCTCCCTCCGTCACGCCCGCCTGCCGCAGCGCGCCGCGCAGGTCGCCGAGCAATTGCGCGAAGGGGCGCGTGGCGGTCGCGTCGCGGGCGATCAATACCAGGTCCCAACCGGGCGGCGGGGATTCGGCCAGCACCAGCCGCGCCGCCTCCCGCAGCCGGCGCTTGGCGCGGTTGCGGGTGACGGCGCCGCCGATCTTCTTCGTCGCGGTGAAGCCCAGGCGCAGCGCGCCGCCGGGCTGCGGCAGGGCCTGCAGCACCAAGCCGGGGCGAGCGGCCTTCCGCCCACGCCCGGCCACCCGGAGGAACTCGCCGCGCCGGGTGAGCCGGGAAAGATGTCCCGGCATGGCGGCCGCCCTCCGGCGGCTCAGGCGCTGAGGCGCTTGCGGCCCTTGGCGCGGCGGTTGGCCAGCACCTTGCGGCCGCCGACAGTGGCGAGGCGGGAGCGGAAACCGTGCCGGCGCTTCCGGACGATCTTGGAGGGCTGGTAGGTACGCTTCACGGTCACTCTCCGTCAGGGCAAGGTCATCCGAATGGGATCGCATCCGCCGCGCTCCCGGCCCTGGCGGGGCGGCGGCGCGCTGCGCGAACGGCCGGCGGCCCCTTTGTCCGGACCCCGGCGAAGGCGCGCAGGTATAGGGAGGGGGTGGGGATCGG
>Ga0207747_1001007_pt1 | contig 23578 bp, 21 predicted proteins | sample HigsolmetaGSP11D_FD_184839 | JGI IMG/M metagenome (GOLD analysis project Ga0207747, IMG submission 184839) | High solid enriched microbial communities from the Joint BioEnergy Institute, USA - SP1-1-D (SPAdes) | ecosystem: Engineered > Bioreactor > SSF (Solid state fermentation) > Aerobic >...
TTCCACCACTTTTCCGCATACTGGACAGCTTTTAGCCTGTCATACACATACGGAATCCGCACATCAACGTTTTCCGCAGCCCGCATCTCCCCAATATCCGGATTTTTTCCATGGAAGTCCGGATATGCGGGAACCATCTCTTCATCTTCATAAAGGCGTCCTTCGTAAAAGGAAGCCCGCCTTTCCTCCAGCGCTTCTTCAATATAAAAAGTGCTTTTTTGTTTAATGACATACTGCATATGCACCTGATAATAAAGAAAGCTGTGGCTGCCTTTCTGTTCGGTCCGGGTGACCTTTGCATCCGCCTTCACTTTAACAATGCCTGCATTTCTTTTTGCAAGCTGGGCCTTTTTCTGTTCGATATCTTCAAACTCCCGATCTATCCCGCGTCCGATAAGATGGGCCAGCCGGTTTTCTAAATGCGCCTGGACTTGTTCTTTCACACAAAATCCCCCTCTCCCCATCACTATATGTCGTAGAAGGAGGGTCAATCAGTCCATTTCGAAAAATGCCAACCCTTTACGGATTTCCTCCAGTGCTTCCGGATCTTCTTCTTTGTTCTGCGCCACAAGCAACGCCCCTTTCGCTTCTTCCCCGCCAATTTTCCCGAGCGCCCAGCCGGCCGTCCCGCGGATTACCGGGCGCGGATCTTCATGCAAAAGCCGGATCAGTTCCGGCACGGCACTTTCTTCTTTAAAATGGGCAAGTGCAACGATGGCATTGCGCTGGATCGGCTTTTTGCCGCGCCAGGCTCCGGCAACATGGCCAAACAGTTCCTTAAATTCCCGGTTGCTTAAACGAAGGATCGGTTCAAGTAGCGGCTTGGCCACTTCAGGTTCCGGTTCCATTTCTTCGTGAAAATGGAAATCCATGCCTTTATTTTTCGGGCAGATGGTTTGGCATGAATCACAGCCGTACACACGGTTCCCGATTTTCACCTTAAACTCGTCTTCCAAAAAATCTTTTGTTTGCGTCAAATAGCTGATGCAGCGTTTCGCATTGATTTGTCCGGCCGAAACAAGCGCGCCGGTAGGGCATACGTCCAGGCATTTCCGGCAGTCACCGCACTGGTCTTCCAAAGGGGTATCCGGTTCAAACGGAATGTTCGTAATCATTTCCCCGAGGTAAACGTACGAACCGAACTCGGGGGTGATAATCGCGCAGTTTTTTCCGCTCCAGCCAATGCCTGCCCTCTCGGCAACCGCCCTGTCTGCGAGCTCGCCGGTATCGGTCATCGATTTACAGCGCGCACCTTCCACTTTTTCCTTGAGAAAAGCTTCGAGCTTCGCAAGCTTCTCCCTTAAAATCGTATGGTAATCCTCCCCCCACGATGCCCGGCAAAAAATACCGCGCCGTTCACCTTTTTTCCCTTTCGGCGGATTTTTCATTTTTGAAGGGTAAGCGAGCGCAATTGCAATGATTGACTGTGGGGAATCAAAAATCAAAGAAGGTGTCACCCTTTTTTCAATGTCCTTTTCTTCAAAACCGGACTGATAGCCAAGCTCCTGTTGGCGGATCAGCCGCTGTTTCATTTCGGTAAATGGATCGGGGGAAGCAAATCCGATTTTATCGATCCCAATTGTTTTACTAAATACAATGACTTCCTTTTTTAATTCGGCTACATCCATGTTTTCACCTCCTGGGTAAATTCCAATTTATGTAAATTCCCGCTTATTGGCACAATAAAAAACGCAACACCCCGCCCGTCTTCCGGACGAAACACTGCGTTCAAAGCAATCCAGCTTCTCATAAAAATGATATGCAATATTATAATAAAAGAAAGTGTCATATGTAAAGGCGTTTGCTTGTTTCACACGGAATGAAAAAGGATATGAAGTAAAAGAAATCATTTTGAATGTTTTCCTAACTTATATTGAAGGAAAAAGTCCAAAGGAAGATACTCTTTGTTTTTTTAATTCCCGAAAAACCGTTACATCTTCAACCTTCCGGGTAATGTAATGGAAAATCTATATTAAAGAAGGAGTGAGGGGATTGTGTGGCGAGATTATAAAACTTTCGCCCGGTTTTTTTGCCGTGATGAACCCGCTCGGCAATATTCCAATTTTTATTTCATTAACCGGCGGATACACCGTGAAAAATAAGCGAAATTCACAGGACGAGTCTGTAAAAAAATCCGGTGCCATGTGCGGGCACCGGATTTTTTTAACCGTTAAACGCTTCTGTCAAAACCGGAACAATTTGTTTTTTGCGAGATACGACACCTTTTAACGTTGCCGTATTATTTTCGAGCTTCACATTGTACGCTTTTTCGACAATATTAGCCGATTTTCCGAGGGCAAGCCCGACGGAATCATTCGTTAAGATGTCCGTCACAACAAACAGGAACAGGTCGAGCCCCCTGTTTTCAATTTCGGATTGGATGGCCTGCTCGAGTTCCGCCTGTTTTACAAACACATCATTCGTGTCGACCGCATTGACTTGGGCAATGACGACTTTATGTCCGGCCATGTCGAATTCTTTTGCATCTAATAAAATGAGCTGTTCAACCGTTTTGTCGCTCAAATCAGCGCCGGCTTTCAGCATTTCCAGACCATATGTATTCGCATCAACACCGGCAATTTCCGCCAGTTCTTTCGCTGCCTTCACATCTTCTTCCGTGCACGTCGGAGATTTAAACAGCAGGGAATCGGAAATGATGGCGGAAAGCATCAATCCGGCTGTTTCTTTGCGGATTTCAACGCCGTTTTCTTTATATAATTTATTTAAAATTGTCGCCGTGCAGCCGACCGGTTCCGCGCGGTAATAGAGCGGGTCGCTTGTTTCAAAATTGGCGATGCGGTGATGATCGACAACTTCCAAAACACGCACATTTTCGATATCATCGACGCTTTGCTGGCGTTCGTTATGGTCAACGAGAATGACGTTTTTTACTTCATTTGCGACCGATTGGACAAGGCGCGGTGCTTCCACATGGAACGTTTCCAAAGCGAATTTCGTTTCATTGTTCAGCTCCCCTAAACGGACCGCTTCCGCTTCGACACCTAATTTTGTTTTTAATTCTGCATACGCAATGGCTGAACAGATTGCATCAGTATCCGGATTTTTATGCCCAAAAACAAGTACTTTTTCCATTCTTTTGCTCCTTTTCTTTGAGAATTAAAGGCCCGCGCGGCGGGATCCGCCACAGACATTACTATTATAAAGCATTTCCGGCAATTTTTTAAACTCTGTATTGGTGCTTTGGGAAAACATATCGGAACCATCCTCATCCGTCCGGCATAAATTATTACGGTTAAAAATGAGGAGGGAAACCGATGTATTATGACCCATACGATTATGAAATCGGATATAGAAATGTACAGCCAGGAGCCGGAAATCCGCAGCAGGCGGTTTTTCTTGCCAACCTGATTCGGGCAATTAACGGCGAATACAGTGCGATTGCCTGCTATGAACAGATTGCGCGCAGAGCCCCGTCACCCCAATTCCGCGACATCATCATGGAAATCCGTGATGACGAAATCCGGCATTTTCAAACGTTTTCGGGATTTTACACCAATATCACAGGCACAAGGCCGCAGCCAAAAATCAATGAGCCGTGCCCGCCCACTTATACGGGCGGTTTGGAATTTGGGGTAAAAGACGAGCAAAATACCGTCGATTTTTACAGGAAAATTGCCAATTCAGTACAGGATCCTGTGATGAAAATGGCGTTTGAAGATGCCGCAAAAGACGAACAGCACCACGCTGTCTGGTTTCTTTACCTGCTCATGAAAGTCCGCTGACCCCAAGCGGATGCCGTTTGGGGTCTTTGGGGTCACACCCCGGACAAAAATTCCCGGATGACGCGCACATACGCTTCCGGCTCTTCCAAATACGGCTGGTGGGAACTGTGCTCAAACACATGGAACTTGGCCCCCGGAATACACCTGCTGTAAGCTTCTACCGTTTCCGGCACCGCTTCATCATAACGGCCGCATGTAAACAGGGCAGGCGGCCTGTAACATCAAAAGTTTTCAAGTTACCGGTCGGGTAAAATTCCGACGGCCCCCACATGGTCACGTACACTTCTTCATTTGGCTGCGCAAATTCCGATTCCAATTCTTTCGGCTTTTCATCAAGCCGGTTTACAAATTTTTCATAACAAACTTTCATTACTTCTTTGTACTCTTCTGAATCCGTCCTGCCTTCCCGCTCACAGCGCGCCAACGTTTCCTGCACATCAACGGGTAGCTGCTTCCGATGCTCATCCTGGTCTTTTTTCCACTGCACCACACTTAAGCACGGCCCTGAAAAAATAATACTTTTTACACCTGCAGGTTGCTCCAGCAAATAACTTGCAGCAAGCATTGTCCCCATGAATGGCCGAGGATGTGCACTTCTTTTAAATTGAGCGCCTCCCGTACCTGCCCAAGCTCTTCCGTAAATCTTTCCAGTTTCCAAAGCACGGATCATGGGGCCGGTCCGATCTCCCGGAACCGAGCTGGTCGTAAAAATGACGAGCCGTTCATCCCCAGCGCTTCCAGGGCCAGCATCGGCATATGTGTTCCCCCCGGCCCGCCGTGCAGCACAATAAGCGGCGTTTTATTCCCTGTGCTCGTTTTTTTGTAATACACCCTGCCTCCGGTGACATGGACAAATCTTTCTTTCATTGGAAACACCCTTTCATTTTAAAACGTCTCTTTTACCAGTTTACAATATGTCAGGCTGGATATTTTTCATTGAATTGGTTAAAATACAAATTGCTGGGTAAAACATAGTAAGACACTTAGAATTATATTTTGTAAATGGGAGTTGACATCATGGGCAAATACATTAAATGGCTGGCTGTTGCTTGTTTGCTGCTTGCATTAACCGCGTGCGGAAACAACACAGACAACCAGAACGTATCAAAATCAAACGACTTATATGACCAAATCAAAAAGAAAGGCGTCCTCCTGATCGGAACGGAAGGAACATACCCGCCTTTTTCTTACCACGAGAACGGTAAACTAACCGGGTATGATATCGATGTTGCAAAGGAAGTCGCCAAACGGCTCGGATTAAAAGCTGAATTTAAAGAAACACAGTGGGATGCGATGTTCGCAGGCCTCAACTCAAAACGGTTTGATATGATCGCAAACCAGGTCGGCATCCGCCCCGACCGTGAGAAAAAATATGATTTTTCAACACCTTACACGGTTTCAAAAGCGGTTGTTATTGTCCGAAAAAACAATACGGATATTAAGTCTTTCACTGATTTAAAGGGCAAAAAAACGGCGCAGTCGCTCACCAGCAACTATGCTGACATCGCCAAACAAAACGGCGCCCAAATCGTGAGCGTTGAAGGTTTTAACCAGGCAATCCAGCTTCTGACTTCAAACCGCGTGGAAGCGACAATCAACGATTCATTAACTTATCTGGATTATAAAAAACAAAAACCGGATGCGCAGATCAAAGTTGCCGCCACAGCAAATGATGCCGGCAAAACCGCCTTTATGTTCCGGAAAAATTCCGGAAAATTGGTGGATAAAGTCAATGATGCTTTAAACGATATGAAAAAAGACGGCACATTAACAAAAATATCAAAGAAATGGTTTGGTGAAGATGTATCTCAATAATCTGGGGTTTATCAGCAATGAACAGCTGCAATTAGCACAAAGTTCCCTTCTGCCGATGGTGAAGGGAGCTTTATATTATACCATTCCTTTAACTTTGATTACATTCTGCATCGGCCTCGTACTGGCACTTGTCACCGCGCTGGCGAGAATTTCAAGCATAAAGCCGCTGCAGTGGATTGCGCGTGTTTATGTTTCGGCGATCCGCGGTACGCCATTGCTTGTGCAATTATTTATCATCTTTTACGGGCTGCCGTCCGTCGGGATCACGATCAATCCTTTTCCTGCCGCCATCATCGGCTTCTCGCTTAATGTCGGTGCGTATGCATCCGAAATTATCAGGGCTGCGATTTTGTCAATCCCAAAAGGGCAGTGGGAAGCTGCCTATGCAATCGGCATGAATTATATGCAGGCGCTCAGAAGGATCGTGCTGCCGCAGGCCGTCCGCGTATCGGTACCGCCGCTGTCGAATACGTTTATCAGCCTTGTAAAAGATACCTCTTTGGCTTCCCTGATTTTGGTGACCGAATTATTCCGGAAAGCGCAGGAAATCGCCTCTACGACATATGAATTTATGCTGCTGTATGTGGAAGCCGCTCTCCTGTATTGGGCCATTTGTTTTATTTTATCCGTCATCCAGCAAAAAATTGAAGGGCGTTTTGACAAATATGTCAGTAGGTAAGGGGGGCTAACATTGATCACAATTGAAAATTTGCATAAACAATTCGGCAGCCTTGAAGTGTTAAAAGGCATTAACCTTAAGGTTGAAAAAGGGAAAGTAGTTGTCATTATCGGTCCGTCCGGTTCCGGCAAAACGACGCTGCTCCGTTGTCTGAATGCGCTTGAAGTCCCTTCGAAAGGCACAATCCAAATCGGCGGTTTAAAAATCGATTTTTCCCAACCCGCCGATAAAAAAGCGATCTCGGCTTTGCGCAGAAAATCCGGCATGGTATTCCAGCAGTACAATCTTTTTCCGCATAAAACGGTGCTGGAAAATGTGATCGAGGGCCCTGTGATTGTAAAAAAAGAAAACCGGCAGGCAGCGGTACAAAAAGCAGAGACACTGCTCGAGAAAGTAGGCCTGCTTGATAAAAAAGATGCGTATCCGTTCAGTTTATCCGGCGGGCAGCAGCAGCGCGCCGGCATTGCCCGCGCCCTTGCAATGGAACCGGAAGTGATGCTCTTTGACGAACCGACGTCCGCGCTCGATCCGGAATTGGTCAGCGGCGTGCTGAACGTAATGAAGGAACTGGCTGAAGAAGGTATGACGATGGTCGTTGTCACCCATGAAATGCGGTTTGCGCGGGAAGCAGCGGATGAAGTCATTTTTATGGATCAGGGCGTTATTGTCGAGCAAGGCAGGCCGGAAGAGTTGTTTGGAGATCCAAAACACGGGCGCACAAGGCAATTTCTGCAGCTGATACAAAGTTAATGGAAAAAGGGGCTGTGCCAATTAAAATTGGACAGCCCCGTTATATTTGATATAAAAGATTTTGGTTTTCTTTTGCGGCCCCCGTAAAGATACACTTTATCCGATTTATGACTTGAAATGTCTTTTCAGCCATTTTAACCGTGAATCTTTGCTAAAATTTTTACTCCGAATCAACCTTTAGAAACCTTATAAGAACTGTTTTGTCAAAATTTTATATCTTGATTTATCTTTTAAATTTCAAACATTATTTTTCCGCTGAAAAATTTGATACCGTTTTTGTTTCAATCACGGTAACAGAAGCTTTATCTTTTTTCTTAGAGGTTAAGAAAGCGTACATTGCGCCGACAAATACGCCGCCGCCGATCATATTGCCGATTGTCACAACCCCCAAGTTATGGAGAATACCAGCCAGTGTGATCGTATCCGGGTGCGGTGCTGCCAAGGATAACGAGAACAATACCATATTGGCAATGCTGTGCTCGTAGCCGGAAATGACGAATCCGAACACAAGAAGCATCATCGAAGCAATTTTTGTGCCGTCGCCTTTTACATTGATCGGCACCCAGAAAGCCAAACATACGAGCCAGTTACAAAGAATAGAGCGAAATAGCATTTGTGTAGTGGTCAAACTGATTTTTCCACTGACAACTGTCATTAAAAACTGGCTGTTTTCCGTATCGGCATAAAGCCCGGTATAATGAATGAACAAACCGAAAATCGCGGCGCCGATAATATTGCCGGCGTATGTTGCCGCCCAGTTTGCCAGTGCATCTTTCCATGTAGTTGCTTTTTTCAGCGTACTCATCGAAAACATCATCGTATTTCCGGTGAAAAGCTCTCCGCCGCCGAACATAATCAAAACGAGTGCTGCGCCGAAAAAGATCGAACTCATAAAAGAAGTAACTGGCGATTTTGCATCAAAAAACGGCTCTGCAAGGCGATAACAAATAATGATGGCGAAACCGATAAACATACTTGCCAGAGCTGCTTTTGTCACATAACGGAGCAGCGATTCTTCCAACACTTTTTTCTTATTGAGTGCCATTTGAATAACCGAATCAACGGCTTCGTACATAAATAACCATCTCCATCGTGAAGTATTTAATTGTGAATTCTGTCACAAACAACTGCTTTTCTATCATATCGCCATTTCTCCTATTTGTGTATGTATAAATTTTGAACGTTTATGAAGCGATTTCACCAAAGCTGGACAAGCCGAAATGCGGATGCCCCGCGTTCAGACAGACAAATAGGGGGCTGTCCCAAACAACTTCATTTCTAAGTAGACATCACTATACACGAAAATGAGTATTGGCTGGCCTGTAGCCTAAATTATTTCATTATCGTAAATAATGGAATAAGCAGGTTACAGGCCGTAGCTTTTTTGATGGATTAAAACCCGTGTCCCAAAAAGCACGGATGATTACAAACAGCGACGGAGGATCAGGGTATAGACATTCGTGGGAGGAAAAAGTGAAGTGAAGGAACAGGTTAAAAAAGCGATAAATACCCGTGATTTAGGCAGGTTTATATTGCATTTAGATACCTATAAAAGTACATTGGCGGATGAGAAGCATCTCAAAAAACCAAGGAGTTCCGTACTTATATCCCAAAAGAACTAGAAACGCATTTTTGACTGGAGAGAGAAAGTGGAAAATGTGCCGGGCGGTGCCAGAGAATCCAACCAAAGGCACATCTGGGGGATGCATTGGAGCAAAGAAGGCGGGGAAGCCATGGTTAAAATAACAAGGAATGCTCAACCAACCGGACATTAAGAAATGCTTATCTGAAACACCAAACAAGAAGCGCAAGAAAGCAGCGCGAATAGAAGCAAGCTGTAAAACCCGCCCAGCTGCTTAAACAGCCTGTACGCCCGTCAATCGGTGCAAAACAGGGATCAATCAGCCTGTATACAAGCACTGTATCAGCAATAGGGAATTTAAGCAAGATATTTAGGTTTTTCACCTGGATAAGGGGCAATCCCAACATCCTTTAAAAAGCTGGGAATATAAATGATCGCTAATTTCTGAGACTTCTGCGGGAAAAGCGAGCCGGGCGAGACCCAGTGTGCTTGAGGGACGAGCGAGGAGGCTCGCGACGCGTGCGGAAAGCGAGTAAATTTCGCGATCATCATATGCCCGGTTTAACTGCTTTTGGGATTGCCCCTTATCCAGAGAAGCAAGCAAAGCGCTGTAGCCAAAAGCGTACAAAGAGTGTCTGGAAATCACTGATTTTTAAACGATGTCGAGAAAAACTTGACACATACAATATACAGAGAAAATACAAAAAACCGCCTTTTCCATTATAATGTAAGTGTCTAGCAAACATTGAATGGAGGCGGTTTTTTTGAGTAACTTTTCAACTACCTTTATTGATTATAACAGAAGAGATGTCCCTTTATTTGTTCTATTTTTTATAATATTTACATTGCAGCCGCAATAATGGCTTCGACTTCTTTTTGCGTCGGTTTGCGCGGGTTTGTGGCCGCGCACGCATCCTGCATCGCATGCTTGGCGAGGATTTCGATGTCTTCTTCTTTTGCCCCGAGTTCCTTGAAGCCTTTCGGAATGTTCAGTTGTTCCGCCAGCCTTTCGATTGCTGCAATCGCTTTTTCCGCCGCTTCTTGTACGCTTAATCCTTCTGTCCTTTCGCCCAATGCCGCGGCAATGTCCGCAAATCTTTCTTTCCGCGCAATCAGGTTGAACCGGCAGACATGCGGGAGTAAAATGGCATTGCAGACACCGTGCGGCAAATTATAAAAGCCGCCGAATTGGTGTGCAATCGCATGGACATAACCCAAAGACGCATTGTTGAATGCCATGCCGGCCAGATACTGCGCATATACCATTTGTTCGCGTGCTTCGATGTCGTGTCCGTTTGCGACAGCCCGCGGCAAATATTTCGGGATAATTTGAATCGCTTTAATCGCGCATGCATCCGTAATCGGCGTTGCTGCCGTCGAAACATACGCTTCAACCGCGTGCGTCAATGCATCAAGGCCGGTTGCAGCGGTCAAAGATGGCGGCATACCAACCATTAACAACGGATCATTGATTGATAAAACCGGCGTTACATGTTTATCAACAATCGCCATTTTTACTTTTCGGCTCGTATCGGTAATAATGGTGAATTTCGTCATTTCACTTGCGGTTCCGGCTGTCGTGTTAATGGCAACTAAAGGCACCATCGGCTTTTCGGAACGGTCGAGCCCTTCATAGTCATGGATTCTGCCACCGTTCGCCACGACAAGTCCGATCCCTTTCGCACAGTCATGCGCGCTGCCGCCGCCAAGCGAAACGATCGAGTCGCATTTTTCTTCCTCATATACTTTTAACCCGTCTTCCACATTTTTATCTGTCGGGTTTGGTTCGGCTTTTGGGTAAATAGCCACTTCTAGGCCGGCTTCCTTGATGTACTTTGCAATTTTATCAGAATACCCAAGCTGATGAAGTCCTGCATCTGTTACAATTAGCGGCTTACGGCATCCAAGATTTTTTAGACTGATTCCAATGTCTTCAGCTGTTCCCTGCCCAAATAAGTTTAAGGTAGGCATTTGAAAATCAGTACGCAATCCTGTCAACATCTTTACCACTCCTTTGTGTAACTGCTTTCATAAATTACTATACAGCAATCGCTTTCATTAGGATGTGTCCAATTTGTGAAACATTGAACATTTTCCTTCAAAGTTTTCCAATTAAAAAATTTCTATTCAGAAAACAAATATTGTGAAATAATGAGCAAATTGTTTTATAACAGTTCAGACTCGTTTCTTCCTATTATATATCTATTGGCAGATAATTTGAACATTCTTTGAAAACTGCATTTTTTCGCGGAAAAATGTGAGCGATATCACTATCTTTTTTTTGAATGACATGCTATGATGAAAGCGTATTAAGGAATGCTCACTAATGAGCAAATAACTTCATCCATTTTTTTAGGCACTATGTTGAAGTCTTACTACAAGGCTTGAAGGAGGCCCATTCAAATGACTGAACAATTGCTTACAAAAGCACCACTCAGCAAAGAACAATGGAAAGGCTTTAAAGGCGGCAACTGGCAAAATGAAATCGACGTTAGGGATTTTATCCTGAAAAATGTAACCCCTTACGAAGGCGATGAAAGTTTCCTCGCCGGCCCGACAGAAGCTACATTGAAATTATGGAATCAAGTCATGGAATTATCCAAGCAGGAACGCGAAAAAGGCGGCGTTCTTGATATGGATACGAAAGTTGTTTCTACCATCACTTCACACGCACCTGGATATTTAAACAAAGAGCTTGAAAAAATTGTCGGTCTGCAAACAGACAAACCATTAAAACGCGCTTTGATGCCATTTGGCGGCATCCGCATGGCGGAAAATTCCTTAAAATCATACGGCTATGAAATCGATCCGGAAATCAAACATATTTTTACGGAATGGCGGAAAACACATAACCAAGGCGTATTCGATGCTTATACTCCGGAAATCAAAATGGCGCGCCATGCCGGAATCGTTACAGGACTTCCGGATGCATACGGGCGCGGCCGCATCATTGGCGACTACCGACGTGTTGCATTGTACGGGGTTGACTATTTAATTGAGCAAAAGAAAAAAGACTTCGATTTAATCGGAAACGGCGTCATGACGGAGGACGTCATCAGGGAACGCGAAGAACATTCCGAACAAATTCGCGCTTTGCAAGAATTGAAACAAATGGCCCAAAGCTACGGATTCGATATTTCCGAACCGGCTTCAAACGCCCGCGAAGCTTTTCAATGGCTGTATTTTGCATACCTTGCCGCCATTAAAGAACAAAACGGTGCAGCGATGAGCTTGGGCCGCACCTCCACTTTCCTTGATATTTATATTGAAAGGGATTTGAAAAACGGTGTCCTGACAGAAAGGGAAGCGCAGGAACTCGTTGACCATTTCGTCATGAAACTCCGCCTTGTCAAATTTGCAAGGACCGAAGAATACAACGAACTATTCAGCGGCGACCCGACATGGGTTACGGAATCGATCGGCGGGATGGCACTGGACGGCCGCACGCTCGTTACAAAAAATTCGTTCCGCTTCCTGAATACGCTCGACAACTTAGGCCCTGCGCCTGAACCGAACTTGACCGTGCTGTGGTCGACAAAACTGCCGGATAAATGGAAACAATATTGCGCGAAAATGTCAATTAAAACGAGCGCCATCCAATACGAAAACGATGACTTGATGCGTGAAGAATACGGCGATGATTACGGTATTGCCTGCTGCGTATCGGCAATGCGGATCGGCAAACAAATGCAATTCTTCGGCGCCCGTGTAAACTTGGCAAAAGCTTTGCTGTATGCCATTAACGGTGGCATTGATGAACGACTGAAAGTCCAGGTTGCGCCTCCTTACCGGCCGATTACTTCAGAATATCTGGATTATGATGAAGTTATGGAAAAATACGACCGGATGCTTGACTGGCTTGCAGGCGTATACGTCAATGCAATGAACATCATCCATTACATGCATGACAAATATTCTTATGAACGGCTTGAAATGGCGTTGCATGACCGCAAAATTTTGCGCACAATGGCATTCGGCGTTGCCGGCCTGTCCGTTGCAGTTGACTCTTTAAGCGCAATTAAATATGCGAAAGTCAAAGTTATCCGCGATGAAAACGGCCTTGCGGTTGACTATGAAGTCGAAGGTGATTTCCCGAAATACGGCAACAACGACGACCGTGTCGACGAAATTGCTGTAAACCTTGTAAAAACGTTCATGGAAAAACTGAGAAAACATCCGACTTACCGCAATTCGGTTCCTACTTCTTCTATCTTGACGATTACTTCAAACGTTGTATACGGAAAGAAAACGGGAAGCACACCGGATGGAAGGAAAGCCGGAGAACCGTTTGCGCCAGGCGCCAACCCGATGCATGGCCGCGATACGCATGGTGCAGTCGCCTCGCTGAGCTCTGTTGCGAAACTGCCTTATAAATATTCGCTGGACGGCATTTCCAACACGTTCTCCATCGTGCCGGAAGCTCTCGGACATGAAGAAGATACACGCGTATCCAACTTGGACGGCATGTTGGACGGTTATATGGCGAAGAAAGCGCATCATCTGAACGTCAACGTCTTGCATCGTGAAACATTGCTGGATGCAATGGATCATCCGGAAAAATATCCGCAATTAACGATCCGTGTATCCGGATATGCAGTTAATTTCATTAAACTGACAAGGGAACAACAATTGGAAGTCATTAACCGTACATTCCATGAAATGATGTAATCGATAAAAACAAAGGGCGGCATGCACTCCATGCCCCCTCCCCTTTTTTGAAGCCTGAACTTGTGGAAGTCCAGAAATCTAAAAGAAGGATTTGATTTTTATGAAAATCTCAACGAGTATTCATTCGACCGAATCATTTGGAACCGTCGACGGCCCTGGAATCCGCTATGTCGTATTCACGCAAGGCTGCCCGTTGCGATGCAAATTTTGCCATAACCCGGATACTTGGAAAATAAACGAAGGCAAAGAAATGACCGTAGATGAAATTATGAAAGACGTGCAGGACTATTTGCCTTTTATCGAAGCTTCCGGCGGCGGCATTACAGTCAGCGGCGGCGAGCCTTTGCTGCATATCGATTTTCTGATCGAACTGTTTAAAGCATGCAAGGAGATTGGCGTCCATACGTGCATTGATACAGCAGGCGGAAATTTTTCCCACAGCACGCGGTTTATGAAAGGCCTGGATGAATTGATGAAATATACGGATCTTGTATTGCTGGACATAAAACATATTGACCCCGAAAAGCACAAATGGCTGACGGGCATGTCTAACGAGCATATTCTTGATTTTGCCCACTATCTGTCTGATAAACACATCCCGGTATGGATCCGCCACGTGCTCGTTCCGGGTGTGGATACCGATAAAGATTTGTATAAAACATCCGATTTCATCCACTCGCTTCCAAACGTTGAAAAAATCGAAATCCTTCCGTACCACAAGTTGGGCGTATACAAATACGAAGCTCTCGGCATCGACTATCCTTTGAAGGGGATCGAGCCGCCGACAAAAAAAGAAGTGGCGCATGCAGAGTATATTTTAAAACGGGAGTTTGAAACCGTAAAGTAAACCGAAAAAGTGCCGGTGTACAGAACACCCGGCACTTTTTCATTACGGCTTCAGTACGACTTTAATGCAATGATCTTCATGGTCGTTAAAATTTTATACGCATCGCTAGCTTTGCCGAGCAATATTTTATGGGTGACAATTTCATTCTGGTCAAACTTTTTTCTCCAAATATCGATAAAAAGTTTCGTCATGTAGTAGAGAGCAGGCGCCTGCCCCATTTTTAATGTAATATTTCGTCCAAACAACCTGCCGAGCGGAGACGCATTATAAATCGACCCACCTATACACACTTGTCAGCTGGATCGTGCCGAATTTGCGGTCCGCTTCCATTGCAATCTGGATGGCACTGATCGTCCCGCCCTGAAGCTTGAGTTTCTGTTCAATCGCTTCAATTGCCGATTTTTTCCGTCCATACCGGCACAGTCAATGACCACATCCGGCCCGACTTCTTCGACAATCCCCATTGGTTCATGTCCGATGATAAATCCCGGCCGGACCGGCAATGTGCCTTTATAAATATGAAAATCCGACCCGCAAATCACCCGCCGATGTATCCATCGAAATATCATCCTGTTTTTTGATAACCGGATCGCCCAACTTCATTCACCAAAATATCTTTCGCGCCTTGAACCGTAACTGCTTTCACACTTATAACCCCCCCGTATACTGGCTATCAATGTATACCCTTCTTTTCTGCTTATGTATACGAGGAAATGTTTATTCCAAGCCTTTTTTCAGCTGCAAAAGCTCCCGGGCAAGCCGCCTGATGCGCGCCTGGATATCGGGGTTTAAAATTTCATTGTCTTCATTAAAATCATCATCAAGGATAAACACATTCCGGACGGCGCAAGTTGCTTTTAAAAACGATAAAACCGGCTTCAGCTGGTACTCGGCAACCAAAAAATGCTTATCCGATCCGCCGTTTATCACGATGCCGCAAACCTTGGACTGGAAAGCATCCCGGTGCAGATGGTCGAGCAGATTTTTCAGAGCGCCGGTAATGGACGCCTGGTAAATCGGCGAACCGAAAACAAGGATATCTGCATCCAACAGCTTGTTTACGGCCTCGATAGTGTCGTCATTATAGTAGGAAAGTGGAAACCCCTTAACAAATTCCACCTCGTAATCTTTTAAATCAAGCAATTCTGTTTCCACATTCGGATCTTCGGCTTTTGCAGCCATCAGCACTTCATAAACGCCGATCGATGTTTTCTCGCCGGTAAGCGAGCCTGATACGCCTAAAATTTTCACTTTCTCCACTTCCTGATGCTCATGATTATTTAAAATTTTTCTTAATGTATGCCGCTTCTTCGGCCGGCGTCAACAGCCTCTGTGCTTTTCCGATATTGCCGTGCTGGTAGGACCATACTTCATTATGGGCTTTGACCGCATTGCTGAAGTCACCTTTTTCCCACGGTTTTAAAATCCTAAGAAGCATGTGCTGCAGTCCGGGATCCCCGAAATTTTTGTTTTGGATGGCCATATATAATGCGTCCACCTTATCCTTCGTAATTTCGGAAACACCCCATTTTTCGCTTGCCTCCACTTTTTGATGCGTCATATTATGTACTTCCTGTACCAATTCATCCTCGCTCATGCTGCTGTATGCCGGCATTTCGTTTTTCGGCGTCTTCTGTCGGAAGCTTGCTTTGATCACGGCTTTCGCTTCCGTTTCTTCCTCCGCTGCCGGCTTTTTCGCGGGTGCCGCCTCTGTGGCGATGGCTTCCCCTTTATTAAAGTAAAAATAAGTGACGCCTGCAATAAACATGGACGCAGCAATCCCCATTCCAACGATAAACCGTTTAATCACAGCATCTCCCCCTTTTGTTTTGCCATAACGGATTTCGCCCCGCTCTATAAAAAATCCTGCTTTATCATTTTATTAATGGTACTGTTCATTTTTACTGTTTTTCTCTGAATTTCACTTTGTTTTCACAGTAGTCCCGCAAATGCCGCGTCTAATAAACATCCCGTTTCATAAACACAACGAAAGAAACAATGAGAGAAAATACAAGCCAGACAGAAAGGACAGCTATTGAGAAGCCGAGCGTCATTCCTTCAACCGGTGGGCTGGACCCGTTTACATAATTGGTCAGCTGGAGATTTACCATAAACAAATATTTCGCGCTCGGCCAGGCGGAAACCATATTCGTGAGGATGGCGCCCGCGATTAACGATGACAGCATGATCCCCATCACAGCAGCTGTGCTTCGCAAAAGGACGGACAGCATAAACGTGAGACTTCCGGCCACAACACAAACAAACCAGGCAAGGCCGAGCTCCATTAACAAATACGACCATTGCGGAACCGAATGCACATGGGTTGTTAATAATTCGTTTCCTTTTGTTGTAAAGCCCGTCAGCATCGGCAGGTTCCATCCGCTGTAACCGAATACGATCCCGGAAATGGCATACGTCAAAACCGCCGTACATAATAAAATAAACGAAACCGAGAGCAGCATCGCGATATATTTGCTGAGGAGGATTTTCCATCTTTTGACCGGCCTTGTCAAAAGCAATTTGATTGTCCCTCTACTTGTCTCGGAAGAAACGATATCGCTCGCCGCCACCATTACAAACAGCGGCAGAAGCAGGCCGATTGCATTTTCGATAAACACCCGCATAAACGTCGGGGCACCCGGCGCGTTCGGGTTAATATTATGGTTTAAATAATACTGTTCCTGGCTTAATGTAATCCGCAAATATTTTTTAAAATCATCGGAAAGGCTTGCAGAACCAAGCCGGTTTTGTGTATCGACAATCTGCTTTTGGAGCTGGACCCTCCAGTCGCTTGTCCCCATTTTTTCCTGTAGTGATTTCGATTCTTTGTACTGTGCATACGTAAAAATTGGAACAAGGCAGGCAATGATCAGGATAATTACAAGGATTCGCTTTTTCTTCCACAGCTTAAGCTGCTCATTATAAATCAACTTGGTCAACGGTGTTCGCCCCCTGTCAGATCCAAAAATAAATCCTCAAGCGCCGGCAGCACAGCCTTCATTTCTTTTACCTCTACCCCGTTTTCAACGAGCTTCCGGTTCCACCCGGCGATTCTGCCTTCATCATAAGGGGTGGCCAAAATACAGCCTTCCCCTTCCGTAACCTGCGTTTCTTCTGCAAGCAGGGCGCGCGCTTTTTCTAGAGGCTCTGCCTTCCAAAAGATGCGCTCTTTTTCGGCAAGCAGCTCGTGGACGCTTCCTGTACGGATCACTTTCCCCTCGTTAATAATGGCGACCTTATCGCACATTAACTGCACCTCGCCCAACAAATGCGATGAAACGAGCACACTCATGCCTTCCTTTCCCGCCAAAGAACGGATAAATTCGCGCATCTCCCGGATGCCGGCAGGGTCCAGGCCGTTTGTCGGCTCATCCAGAATCAATAGCTTCGGGTTCCCAAGCAGCGCCTGTGCAATGCCGAGCCTTTGCCGCATGCCGAGCGAATATGTTTTCACTTTGTCGTGGATGCGCGCGCTTAAATCAACAAGTTCCGCGACTTCGTCAATCCTTTTTTTCGGAATCGACGGATCCATCCTTGCAAAATATTCAAGATTTTCATAGCCGGTCAAATACGGGTACATTTCCGGATTTTCTACGATGCAACCGAGATTTTTCATCGCTTCCGTAAACTCGGTCTGTACATTTTTGCCGGCGATTAAAATTTTTCCGGAAGTCGGGCGGATCAATCCGGTCAGCATCCGGATCGTCGTCGTTTTCCCCGCCCCGTTTGGCCCGAGAAACCCGAACACCTCCCCGGGCCTTACTTCGAAGCTGATGCCTTTAATGATTTCTTTTTTGCCGATTTTTTTATGGACATCAATCACTTGAAGCGCCGGTACATCCGTCATTTTGCATCCTCCTCGCTAAAATGGATCAGGGAAGCAACGCGCTCTCCGATCAGCTTGTACCCGGCTGTGTTCGGATGGAATTTGTCGCTGTACAAATAGTCGTTTGTATTCAATTCAAAAAGGTCAAATGTCGGCACATAGACGATTTTCGGGTAGCTTGCCGCAAGAGATGCAGAATCAAAATTCCACTGTCTGACAATGGCCGACGTCAGTTTGGAACGCTTCAGGTCAATAAACGGATTATAAAGCCCTATATGATAAACCGTTGCCGTTTTGTTGGCCGCTCGGATTGCGGCATAAATCTGCTTCAAGTTGGCCAAATACGGCTTTTCCAATTTTTGAATGTATGCTTCATTCAAATGATCGAGCGCCTCGCCGCCCTGGAATAAATCATTGCCGCCGATTGTGAGCAAAATGATATCGGCATTCCGGAGTTCGCGCCTGATTTGTGGCTGTTTGATCTGTTCAAGCAGCCCGCTAGAAGTAAGCCCTTTAATGCCGTTATTTTGCAGCAGAATTTTCTTTTTCGTTTTTTTCTTTAAATCATCCGCGAGATAGCCGGCATACCCTTTTCCCGACGTATCGCCCGTGCCCCTTGTCAGCGAGTCGCCAATTGCCGTGATGACAATTTGCTTTGTATTGCCGGCTTTTGGCGTGTCCGCACCCGTTCCGGATTTTTCCACCTTTACAGATTTTGCTTCTGTCGTTTGGTCTATCAGCACCGTTCCCAGCCCTGCCAGGAAAAAAAGCGCCGAAACGAAGGAGACAATCGAGATGGCGGAAATCAAATGCCTGTTCATTTGACCATACCTTTCTTCTTTATATACATACAGGATAGCAAAGTGGAAGGAATTTTTGAAATGGGGCGCTTTAACGGAAACCAAAAGCAACATGAATACGTGCACGGCCGGAGCCGGACATGTGGAATACAATATTCATTTTTGTTTTTGAAAAATAGGATTATAATGTGGTTAATGAAAGGTACAGCTTCATCGTATATGCAGTCAAATACGTTTTTCGGGGAATAAAAATAGCAGTTTTGATGAATATACTGCTTGTGGCGCGGGCATATTTGGGTGGCTTGGGTTTAATATAGCGTTAATTCCAACCGTATTACGAAAAAGTATTAACCGGATGGGAATCAGCTCTTATATTGTTATTTCAGAACTTTCATATCAACCATTTATTGAATAATGTATTTCCCCTTAACAAGAAAGGGGACTTTAAAAGCCCGCTAACATGATTGCGGGCTTTTAACAAATAAGTATACCGGTGGTCGGGGTCGAACCGACACGGGATAAACCCACACGATTTTGAGTCGTGCGCGTCTGCCAATTCCGCCACACCGGCAAAATATAATGTGCTGATGGAGATCACTTATATAATTATAACCAGATCTAAAAAATTGTCAACCGGATTTCAAAAAAAGATTTTACAACATCATAACCTGCCCGTTCCGGATTTTCTCCGAAACGGGCTTTTTTCCTTAATCCTGTTTCAGCCCGGCCAGCAATTCATAAGAACGGAGCCGGTCTTCATGGTTGTATATATGTGAAACAAACATCAATTCATCCGCTTCTGTTTCATCAAGTAAATCCTGCAACTTATCTTTAATTGTCTCTTTCGAACCGATAAACGCATATTCGAGCTGGCGCCGCGCCATCTCTTCCTCATAAGGCGTCCAAATGCCTTCCATGCTGTTGACAGGAGGTTGGAGCTGCTGTGATCTTCCCCGGATCACGCCGAGGAAAAACTGGAACAGGCTCGTGGCGGTCCGCTCCGCTTCCTTATCCGTATCCGCCGCGATCCCATTGACGCAAAGCAATACATACGGCTCCTTCAAATAGGCGGACGGCTTGAAATTTTCCCTGTAAATGTACAGAGCATCAAACAGCTGCGCTGGCGCAAAATGACTCGCAAAAGCAAATGGCAACCCGAGCTTTGCAGCTAGCGTCGCGCTGTACGTACTTGACCCGAGAAGCCAGACAGGTACCTCAACGCCTTCTGCCACCACGGCCCGCGCGTAAGTCCGTCGCTCTTGTTCTGTAAGAAAATAGTTCATCAGCTCCTGGACATTGTTTGGAAAATCCATTTCACTGCCCTTTAAATTCCGGCGGAGCGCTAACGCTGTCAGTTGGTCTGTTCCCGGCGCACGCCCAAGCCCGAGGTCAATCCTGCCCGGGTAAATCGAACCAAGCGTCCCGAACTGTTCCGCCACAACCAGCGGCGCATGGTTCGGAAGCATCACCCCGCCAGACCCGACGCGGATCGTATTTGTACCGGATGCAATATATCCAACTAAAACAGCTGTGGCAGAACTGGCCACACCTGCCATATTATGATGCTCCGCCAGCCAAAAGCGCTTGTAACCCCATTTTTCCACATGCCGGGCGAGATCCAAGCTATTTTTAAAAGAATCCGCAGGCGTTTTTCCTGCCAATATCGGGATTAAATCCAAAACAGAAAATGCAATGTCTTTCAGTTCTTTTCGATTGCCCATTGTCCGCTTCCTTTCAAAAACTATTAGAAAGATACATATATTGTAAAATAGCATCTCCCCAATCGGAAGCAATATGCTTTGCCAGCTGTTTGTGCTCTTTGCATAAAGTGAAAAGCTGATTTTTAGAACCAACTGGGTTACTCAAATTTAATAATAATCCTCGATGAATCCCCTTTTGCCAATTTATCGAACCCTTCATTAATCTCTTCCAAAGTTATAAAATCGCTCACCAATCGGTCAACCGGCAAGCGGCCGTTTTTAAACAAATCGATAAAATGGGGAATATCCCTTTCCGGAACACAACTGCCAAGATATGACCCTTTCAAAGTCCTTTCCTCTGCCGTTAGCGTAACATACGGGAAAGAAAAATGATGTTCAGGGTGCGGCAATCCCGTTGTGACGGTTGTACCACCGCGTTTTGTAATCCCGTAAGCCACTTCCATCGCCGTCACTGCCCCCGCCGTTTCAAATACATAATCAAGCCCGCCGCCGGTTGCTTCCAGGATTTTCTTCACAACATCAGCATTTTTAGAGTTAAAGACATCCGTTGCCCCCAACTTTTTCGCCTGTTTTAATTTATTTTCATTAATGTCTACAGCAACCACACGGCTGGCCCCCGCGGAAACAGCCCCGATCAATGCACTTAATCCAACGCCGCCCAAGCCAACAACGGCAACCGTGCTCCCTAACTTTATGCGGGCAGTATTAACAACTGCGCCTACGCCTGTAATTACAGCACATCCAAAAAGAGCCAGTTTTTCAAATGGAATATCTTTGTCCACTTTAATTAAAGAACGGCGCGACACAACAGCGTATTCAGAAAAAGCGGATACGCCGAGATGGTGTTTCACATCCTTTTTTCCTACATGCAGCCGGATGCCGCCCCCGATTAATGTGCCTGCCGTATTTGATGCCGCCCCTGTTTCACATAACGCCGGGCGCCCCTCCTTGCATGGCAAACAATGTCCGCAGCTTGGCACAAAGACACAGACAACATGGTCACCCGGCTCCAGGTCAACCACACCTTCGCCTGTTTTTATGACTTCACCGGAAGCCTCATGTCCCAGCGCCATTGGTAAAGGCCGCGGTCTGCTTCCATTCACGACCGACAAATCTGAATGACATAAACTGGCCGCCTTCATTTTGACTAATACTTCCCCATATTCTGGTTCATCCAGTTCCAATGTTTCAATTTTAATCGGTTTGCTTTCTTCATAAGGCACGGGTGCACCCGATTCCCACAGTACAGCAGATTTAATTTTCATTTCTTCATCTCCCCAGGAAATTCAAGGCATTATGTAATATTATTCCGATTATTATATAACAATGAAATTTTAATTTATATTTCGTTTTTTGTAAACGCTTTTATTCTTTATCTTTCTATACAAACTTGAACTTTCCTATGCCACTGTACATTTTGTTATAAAAAAAACAGCGCCTGTTCGTATTTGGGCGCCGTTTTTATTCATTACGATTAAGTACGATTAAGTTATACCGGTGGTCGGAGTCGAACCGACACGGGATAAACCCACACGATTTTGAGTCGTGCGCGTCTGCCAATTCCGCCACACCGGCAAAATATTGATGGAGGCGGCAACCGGAATCGAACCGGTGATAAAGGTTTTGCAGACCTCTGCCTTACCTCTTGGCTATGCCGCCATCAATGGAGCGGAAGACGGGACTCGAACCCGCGACCCCCACCTTGGCAAGGTGGTGTTCTACCGCTGAACTACTTCCGCATACTGGGCCAGCTGGATTCGAACCAGCGCATCACGGAGTCAAAGTCCGTTGCCTTACCGCTTGGCTATGGCCCAATCAAGTATGGGGCGGATGGTGGGAATCGAACCCACGAATGCCGGAGCCACAATCCGGTGCGTTAACCACTTCGCCACAACCGCCATTTTAAAGTGGCAGGGGCAGTAGGAATCGAACCCACACTGGAGGTTTTGGAGACCTCTGTTCTACCTTTAAACTATGCCCCTGTACATGGTGGAGGGGGACGGATTCGAACCGCCGAACCCTGAGGGAGCGGATTTACAGTCCGCCGCGTTTAGCCACTTCGCTACCCCTCCATATTGCGTGGTGCCGGCCAGAGGACTTGAACCCCCAACCTACTGATTACAAGTCAGTTGCTCTACCAATTGAGCTAGACCGGCCAGTGGTGGCTCGGGACGGAATCGAACCGCCGACACAAGGATTTTCAGTCCTTTGCTCTACCGACTGAGCTACCGAGCCACGTTTATGTATCAAAGTGAATGGCGGTCCCGACGGGACTCGAACCCGCGATCTCCTGCGTGACAGGCAGGCGTGATAACCGCTACACTACGGGACCTTCTATTATGTAAATTGCGGGGGCAGGATTTGAACCTGCGACCTTCGGGTTATGAGCCCGACGAGCTACCAGACTGCTCCACCCCGCGATAATAATATGGTGGAGGATGACGGGATCGAACCGCCGACCCTCTGCTTGTAAGGCAGATGCTCTCCCAGCTGAGCTAATCCTCCTGAATATGTAAGAAATGGTGACCCGTACGGGATTCGAACCCGTGTTACCGCCGTGAAAGGGCGGTGTCTTAACCGCTTGACCAACGGGCCAATGTATAAGTAATAATGGCGGAGAGCAAGGGATTCGAACCCTTGAGACAGCTTTTAGCCGCCTACACGATTTCCAATCGTGCTCCTTCGACCTCTCGGACAGCTCTCCATCATAACTCCGCAGGTAGGATTCGAACCTACGACCGATCGGTTAACAGCCGATTGCTCTACCACTGAGCTACTGCGGAATATCTGGCCCGGCAACGTCCTACTCTCGCAGGGGGAACCCCCCAACTACCATCGGCGCTGGGAAGCTTAACTTCCGTGTTCGGGATGGGAACGGGTGTGGCCTTCCCGCCTTCATCACCGGACCTTAATGGCAAAAATTATTCTACCAAAAATAATTTTTGTTTTCAATAGGAAATTTTTATTTATTCCCTCAAAACCGGATGGGAGAGAAACCTTAAACCTTGAATCTTGAATTTGTCCAGCTCCAGCGCCTATCGGCTAGCGTATTTCTACGTCTTCTCCCTACGATAAGTCAACATCGGCTCGATACCTCACCGTGTTTCCTTTTTCTCAGTCGAAATCCGTACGTCGATAAACGAGGCG
>Ga0207747_1001008_pt1 | contig 23549 bp, 25 predicted proteins | sample HigsolmetaGSP11D_FD_184839 | JGI IMG/M metagenome (GOLD analysis project Ga0207747, IMG submission 184839) | High solid enriched microbial communities from the Joint BioEnergy Institute, USA - SP1-1-D (SPAdes) | ecosystem: Engineered > Bioreactor > SSF (Solid state fermentation) > Aerobic >...
CGGGGCGGCCAGCAACGGCGCGCCCTCCCCCAGGCCAGCCAGCGCCGCCGCGATCCGGGTGGCCAGGGCCTCTCCCGCCGGGGGAGCGAGGAGCTGCGCCGCCGGCATGCCGGCCCGCAGCGCAACCGCCGGGCCGGCGAGTCGGTGGAGCGCCGGATTCGCGGCGCGGATGCGCCCTTCCGCATCCAGCAGCGCCACGCCGTCCGGTGCCGCTTCGAACAGCAGGCGGAAGGCCTCTGCAACGGCCGGGCGCTGCAGGCGGCACTCAGCCATGGCCTGCCGCCACGCGGCCCTGGAGGCGCCAGACATAGGCGATGATCTCCGCGACCACCTGCCAATGCTCCGGCGGGATCTCGGTATCCGGTTCCAGCCGGTACAGGGCGCGGGCAAGCGGCGGGTTGGCGACGATCGGTACTCCATGCTCCTCGGCCATCGCGCGGATCCGTGCCGCCATCGCGTCCACCCCCTTGGCGACCAGCCTCGGCGCTGTCGCCTGTCCCTGATCATAGCTCAGAGCGACAGCGTAATGGGTCGGATTCGTTATGACTACAGCCGCCTTCGGCACCGCTGCCAGCATCCGCTGCCGGGCCCGGCTCTCCCGCAGCCGCCGCAGCCGCCCCTTCACCTGCGGATCACCCTCGCTTTCCCGCAATTCCTCCCGCAGATCCTCCCGGCTCATGCGCAATTGCCGGATGTGCCGCCAGCGGACCCAGAGCAGGTCCAGCCCGGCAACCAGCGCGAAGGCGGCCAGGCTGGCCAGCAGCAGGCGCAGCGCACCGTGCCCGGCCTCCGCCAACAGAGCACCGGGCGGGCGGTGCAGCGTCGCCTGCAGGACGGAGAGATCCACCGCCCGCCACAGCGCCAGGCCTACAATGCCGAGCTTCGCCAGGGTCCGGGCAAGTTCCGCCAGCCCCTCCGGCCCGAACAGCCGCTTCAGCGCCGCAAGGGGATTGAGCCGCGACAGCTTCGGCGCCAGCGCCTGGCCGTGCAACAGCCAGCCGGTCTGCACCATGGTGGCGAGGATGGCCGCCAGGCTGACCGCCACCAGCACCGGCAACAGGGCCAGCAGCGAAGCGCGCAGCAGCGCCAGCATGGCCGGCCCGGTCTCCTGCTCCGCGGCGCTGGCCAGCAGGACGTACGCCGCGCGCAGCCATTCCAATCCCAGCGGCGGCAGGGCAAGAGCGGCGGCCAGCGTGCCGCCGAGCAGCGTGGCGAAGCCAACCGCCTCCCGCGACAACGGCACCTGCCCCTGCTCCCTGGCCTTTTCGAGGCGCCGGGGAGTCGGGGCTTCCGTACGGTCCTCGGCCTCCTTCTCCGGGCCTTCCGCCATGGTTCAGCGCAGGCCTGGCAGGTGCAGCAGGCCCTCGCGCATCGCCTCCAGCCAGAGACCGAGGATCACGGGCAGCAGCAACGCAAGCAGCAGCAGCCCGGCCAGGATCTGCGCCGGCAAGGCCACCGCATAGACCTGCACCCGCGGCGCCAGCCGCGCCAGGAGCCCCAGGGCGAGGTGCCCGAGCACCGCCGCCAGCACCAGCGGCGCCGCCAGCCGCAGGGCCAGCCCGAGGCTGTCCGCCACTGCCTGCGCCACCACCTCCGCCGTGCTGCCGAGGGGCAGAGGCCCGCCGGGCGGCAGCAATGCATAGCTTTCGGCCAGGGCACGCAACGGCGGGGCGTACAGGCCGCTGCCCAGCACCAAAACCGCTGCGAGCAGTCCGAACAGTCGCCCCGTTGCCGTGGATTGGGCGCCGAGCAGCGCGTCCATCTGCAAGGGGCTGGCGAGCCCGACCATCAGCGCCGCAATCTGCCCTGCCTGCATCAGCGCCAGCGCCAGCAGCCGGGTCAGCAGGCCGAGCCAGAGGCCCACCACCGTTTCCAGCAGCACCAGGCGCAGCAGCTCCGACGGCGCCTCCGGCAAGGATGGCAGCCGAGGCGACAGCAGCGGAAGCAGCAGCAGCACCAGCGCCAGGGCGAGCGCGAGGCGGATGCTGGCCGGGACATCGGCTTCGCCCAGACCCGGCAGCAGCATCACGGTACCGCCGATCCGGGTCAGGAGCAGCACCGCATGGAAGGCCAGCAGCGGCAGCGCGGACTGGTCCGCCGGGATCACGGCGCACCTCCGGCCGCCACGACCCGCTGGAAGAGCTGCCCGGCATAGCCGCGGAGCGCACCCGCCATGCCGGGGCCAAGCAGCAGCAGCACCAGGCCCATCACCGCCAGCTTAGGCAGAAAGGCGAGCGTCGGCTCCTGGATCTGGGTCACTGCCTGCAGCACAGAGATCGCCAGGCCAGCCGCCAGCATCGCCAGCAGCGGCGGGCCCGCGAGTTGCAGCGCCAGCCACAATGCCTCGATGGTCGCCATGGCGACCGGATCCTCACTCATCGCCCGCCTCCTGCGGACAGCACGGCATGAGGTGCCGTCAGATCGGCATGCGCATTACGTCCTGATAGGCGGCGACGACGCGGTCACGCACCGCCACTACGGTCTGCAAGGCAAGCTCCGCGCGCGAGACCGCCATGACCACATCGGTCACGCTGCCCTGGCCGAGCAGCGCCTGGGTCGCCGCGGCATCGGCGCTGTGGCCGAGTTCCACCGCGCCTTCCACCGCGCGCCGGAGATGCGCGCCGAAGCTGCCTTCCGGTGCCGCTCCCTCAGCCGTAGGGGAGGAAGCGGCGCGATAGATGGCCACCGCCTGGGCCGGGGCGATGGGGGCGGGCATCAGCGCAGCGCCTCGATGGTGCGGGTCAGCATGCCGCGCGTGACCTCCAGCACGGAGAGGTTGGCGCTGTAGCTGCGCTGCGCCTCCCGCATGTCCATCATCTCGATCAGGCTATCCACATTGGGGCGCTTGACGTAGCCGCGCTCATCCGCCGCCGGATGGGAAGGGTCATAGACCTGCGGAAACTCCCCTGGGGCAGTGCCGACACGGGAAACCCGCACCGTCTCCGCACCCAGCGCGCGATCCAGCCGGTTGGCGAAAGTGACGGTCCGGCGCCGGTAGGGATCGGCGCCGGGCGATTCCCCGGTACTGTCGGTGTTCGCCAGGTTCTCCGCCACCACGCGCAGCCGCGTGGACTGCACCTGCATGCCGGCCGCCGAGATGCTCAGGGCACGCTCAAGATCCATTCGATATCTCCCGTTACTGGCCGCGGCCCAGGGCGGTGCGGAACAGGCCGAGGTAGTGCCGGTGCAGCCCCACCGCGAGCGCATGCGCCGTGTCGGTATCCGCCACCTTCAGCGCCTGCTCATCCAGCGAGACGGCATTGCCGTTCGGCGTGCGCTCGGCGACCCGGTGGTCCGGCCGGGCCATCGCATCGTGCACTGGGGCCAGATGTCGCGGATCGGTGCGCGCCATTCCGACACCAGCCCCGGCCAGGAACTGCGCGAAGGGGCGCAGGTCACGCGGGCGGTAGCCGGGCGTGTCGGCATTGGCGATGTTCTGCGCCAGCACGCGCTGCCGGGCTTCCAGCCAAGCCATGCGGCGCTCCGCCAGGGCGATGGGGGTAGTACGCGACGGATCCATGCCTGTCCGCATGGCATGACGAGGGCGAAGATTCGGTTAAGCCGGCAGCGCAAGCTTGCCTTAACCCGATCCGTGCCAGCCTTCCGGCATGAGCGAGGCCACCGAATCCCCTTCCTCCGTCATGGCGATCCTCGCAGCGGTCGAGGCGCTGCACGCCACGCTGAGGGTCGCCCGGGCGCTGGTCGCGGGCGGCCGGCGCGTGGATCTCGGCGGCCTCGATGCCCAGGCTGCGGCGCTCTGCACGGCTGCGATGCTGCTGCCGCCCGGATCGGCGGCAATGCTGCGCCCGGCGATGGAAGCCGTGGTCCGGGAGGTGGACGGACTGGCCGCCACCCTCTCCGCTACCTGATCCCACCCATCCGCCGGCAGGAGGCCGCGGCATGACATTCGTTGCAGGAAATTGGCTCCAGGCGGGCGCCGCGCTCTGCGGCGTGCTGCTGCTGCTCTGGCTGGCCGCGCGCGGAGTGCGTGCCACCGGGCTGACGAAGCGAGAGGGGCGCAGGCTGGCGGTGCAGGAAGTCCTGGCGCTCGACAGCCGCCGGCGCCTGCTGCTGTTGCGCTGCGACGGGCGGGAGATGCTGCTGCTGACCGGCGGCGGGCAGGACTTGTCGCTGGGCTGGCTGCCGAGGCCTGACGCGCCATGAGGGCCATCGGCGCCGTGCTGCTGCTGCTGGCCGCATCCGCCTTGCCGGCGGTGGCGCAGAGCGTCAGCATCGATCTCGGTAGTGCCGGCCAGGCCGGGGCGACGTCCCGCCTGGTGCAATTGACGGCGCTGATCGGGCTGCTGTCCCTGGCACCTTCCCTGCTGGTGATGGCGACGGCCTTCGCCCGCATCGTTATTGTGCTGTCGCTGCTGCGCTCCGCCCTGGGCGCGCAGGGCGTGCCGCCGAACCCGGTACTGATCGGCTTGGCGCTGTTCCTGACGCTCTTCGTCATGCAGCCAGTCTTCGAGCAGAGCTGGCAGAACGGGCTGGAACCGCTGATCGAGGGCCGGATCGGAGAATTGCAGGGCCTCTCCGCCGCCGCCGAGCCCTTCCGCACATTCATGGCGGCGCAGGTGCGGGAGGCCGATCTGGCGTTGTTCCTGGACCTTGCCGGATCGCCCCAGGCCGAGGCTGTGGATCACCTTGCCGCGGAGCAGATTCCCTGGCGCGCCCTGCTGCCCGCCTTCCTGGTCGGGGAATTGCGGCGAGCCTTCGAGATCGGCTTCCTGCTGTTCCTGCCCTTTCTGGTGATCGACATGGTCACGGCCAGCCTGCTGATGTCGCTCGGCATGATGATGCTGCCGCCGAACGTAGTCTCCCTGCCCTTCAAGCTGATCTTCTTCGTGCTGGTGGATGGCTGGCGGCTGGTGGCCGGCAGCCTGGTTCAGGGATTCGCGGGCGGCTAAGGCGCCGCCCCTCAGGTGCCGGGCGCCGGCCATTCCGGCATCAGCGAGGTGATGTTGCAGGTGGCCTTGAACAGCACGCCGGGCAGGGCTTCGCCCGCCGGAGCACCCGCACATGGCAGCGTAGCGGTAGCCCGGATCGAAGGCCACGACGCTGCGGGGAGGCCGGCCGGGTCCGAGGAGACGGCCTGGCACCTGGCCGTTCTTCGGCCCCCCATGGCATTCGTTGACGGTGTAAACAATCGGATCCAAGCTGGCCGTACAATGCCGGATCCATGCCCATGCGCAACGCCCTGCCTGATCTCTACGAGCCCTATGACGAGCGCGGCCAGCCGCAGGTGCCGATCGAGGGCTACCGCAACACTGTGCTGCGCAACCCGCGCCGCACCCCGTTCAGGCGGCCGGTAACCCGCACGGAGTTGACCGGGCCGATGGATCTCTCGGCCAAGCTGCATCCGGGCGACCACAATCTCGCCGTGGCAGGGCCGGGACGCGTGGCGCTCGGCTCGCTGATCCATATCTCGGGCCGTGTCCTGGACGAGGACGGGCGGCCGGTGGCGCATGCGATCATCGAACTGTGGCAGGCCAATGCAGCGGGCCGCTACTTCAACCCGCTTGACCAGCGCGACGCGCCGCTCGATCCGAATTTCATCGGCAACGGCCGCTGCCATACGGATGCCGAGGGGCGCTACGGCTTCTTTACCATCAAACCCGGCGCCTATCCGGTGCCGGACAGTGGGCGATGGTGGCGGCCGTCGCATGTGCATTTCTCGGTGCTCGGGCTTGGCTCCCTGTCCCGCCTCGTCACCCAGATGTATTTCCCGGGCGATCCCTTGAACGACTGCGATCGGCTGCTCTTTTCCATCCCCGATCCAGTGGCGCGGCAGAGGCTGATCGCACGCCAGGTGCCGACCACCGAGATCGAGGGCGAATGGCTCGGCTTCACGCATGACATGGTCCTGCGCGGCCGCCGCGCGACGCCGCCCCTGCCATGAGCCGCAGCAACGCCCCACTGCCGCCGACCGGCTGGCAAACCATTGGTCCCTTCTTCCCACGCACCTTCTTCCGGGAGGGTGACAACGATCTCACGCGCCTCTCCGCCGATGCACCGCCAACCAAGCGCGGCGAACCCATTTGGCTGACCGGCCGGGTACTGGAGGAGGGCGGCCGCCCCTGCGTCAATGCCGTGCTGGAGGCCTGGCAGGCGGATGCCGGGGGCCGCTTCCGCCACCCGCACGACCCGGAGCATGACAAGGCCGATCCGGATTTCCTCGGCTGGGGCCGTGCCTGGACCGATGCGGAGGGCTGGTACCGCTTCCGCACCGTCATGCCTGGCGGCTACCGTGATGCCGCCAGGCCGCGGGCGCCGCATGTGAACCTCGCCATCCTCGCTTCCGGCATCATGCGCCGGCTGGTCACTACCGTCTTCTTCCCCGATTTCCCCGAGGCCAATGCCGCCGACCCGGTGCTGAACGCCGTGCCGGAGCCCGGCCTGCGCGCCCTGCTTGTGGCGCAGTCCGCGGCCGAGATCGAAGGCGCCCGCGCCTTCCGATTCGATCTTCTTCTGCGCGGCGAGCCGGATGCGGAGACCCCCTTCTTTGCCGACTGAACCGATGGCCGAGACGATCCGGGAACTCCTCTCCTACCGCATCCACCGGTTGGCGGGGGCGCTCTCCCGCGGTGCGGCGCTGCGCTATCGCCGGGAATTCGGTGTCAGCCTGGTGGAGTGGCGCACCATCGCGCTGCTCGGCGGCTTCGCGCCGCTGGCACTGAAGGACCTGGCGAGGCAGGCAGGGCTGGACAAGAGTCTGGTCAGCCGCACCGTCAGCACCCTGGTCGCGCGCGGCCTGGTATTGCGTGCCACCAGCGGCAGCGATGCGCGGGAGGTCACGCTGCGCCTCTCGGTGGAAGGCGAGCGCCTCTATGCCGGCCTCATGCAGGCGGCCCGGCAGCGTGACGCCGCCTTCCACGCCGCGCTGGCGCCGGAGGAACGCGCCCTGCTCGACTCCATCCTGCGCAAATTGGAGGCGGCGGCACGACACCAGGCTGCCCTCGCTGCGGAAGCGACACCGCCCCCAGCCTCGGCTGATGGTCCGACGCCCCCCGCAGAAGCATGTTGAATTCCCAGGGGCTCGGCATCTCGCTGACCGGCACATCGATCTGGGTCGGGCCGCCCATGGTGGCGAAGCCGTGGCGCAGCGCGGCGCGCAATTCTCCTCCGGTCCGTTCGCGCGAATCCCCCGGGCGCCGACGCTCCCGGCCAATTTCGCAACCTCAGGGTTGCGCAAGTCGCTGGCGATCACCCGGCCACCGAGCTTCTGCTTCTGGAAGCGGCGGACATTGCCATGAGCTTTGTCGTTGAAGATCTCCCTGACCAAGGCGATGCCGTGCTGCATCGCCATACAGCACCAGATCCGGTTGGCCGAAGCGCGTCATCTCCTCCGAAATGATGAGCGCCACGTCCGCCTCGGCCCGAGAGCCAGTGGCCCAGAGCAGGTCCAAATCCAGCAGGTGGCGCGTATCCATCATGCCGCCCCCTGCTCATGCCGCGTATGCATCCGCCGCAACCGGCTTTGGGCATCATAGAGTGCGTCGAAGTTCATGCCCTTCGGCATGGCCTGTACCGCCCCTTTCCCTGGCCGGACGAAGGCACGGGACGAACTGGTCCCGAACAGGCCCGCGCTGGCCATCAGGAGCGGATGGGCTGGACGGCGGCGCCCCAGCCGGCATGATGGCAGCAGAATCCAGGGGGAACCCAGCATGAGTGTCGGCTTCCGCATCCGTCCTGTCACCACCCGCGTCCCGGCTGCGCTCTGCGCCCGGGCGGCGAGGCTGCCGGCGGCGAATATCGGCGATGTGATGAACCGCATGCAGACCATGCGCGGCGGCTTCCGTGCTTATGGCGGCCGCAAGGTGGTGGCCGGTCCGGCCTTCACCGTCCGCGCCCGCGCCGGCGACAACCTCATGCTGCACCGCGCCATTGACATGGCGGAGCCAGGCGATGTCATCGTCGTCGATGGCGGGCATGAACTGGCCATTGCCCAGACCGGCGAATTGATGATGGGCCATGCGGCGAAGCGCGGCATCGCCGCCGTCATCATTGACGGCGCGGTGCGGGACATTGCGGCGCTGGCAACGCTGGACCTCGGCATCTGGGCCTGCGGCGTGACTCCCTCTGGGCCCTACAAGGAAGGTCCGGGTGAGATCGGCTATCCCATCTCCTGCGGTGGCCAGGTGGTGATGCCGGGCGACCTCATCATGGCCGACGAGGACGGCGTGGTGGTGATCCCCGCCGCCGATGCCGAGGAGGTTCTGACCGCGGCCGAGGCGCACAATGCCAAGGAGATCAAGTCGCAGGCGGCGATCGAGGCCGGCACCTGGGAACGCGCCTGGGTGCTGCAGTCCTTGAAGGCGAAGGGCTGCGCCGGCGCCTGACGCCGCCCGCCCGGGTCAGTGCAGCAGGTGACGGTTGCCGGTGCGGACTCGCACCGGCACTGGCCTTGCCTGCTCGCGCGGCGGCATCGTCACAACCGCCTGCATGGCGGCGAAGGCCGGGGCAAGCAGGAAAACGGCCAACATCACAGGCTGCGAAACCACGCTCCGCAACAACGCAGCCGAGCCGCCGGGATCGAAAACGAGCAGCAGCGTCACCAATGGCGCGAGGAGCCCGGCGCCGACAGCGAAGCGCGGCGGGAAGGAGCGACGCGGTGGAACGCGAATGTATCTTGACATGTGCGGAAAGCGCACCGCTTGCAGCCGGGTTCCTTTCGTGTCCGGAGCGTCACCCCGCCCGCGGTGTCGCATGCGGGGCAAGCCATCCCATGCTCGCCTCCGGCTCCGCATCCGTGCTCGGAAGGTAGGGCTTGATGTCGAGCAGCGGGGTGCCGTCCACGCAATCCAGATAGCGGACGCGCAGCACCCCCGGCGCCTCGAAACCCTCGAAGGCAACCACTGAAAGACCAATCGGGTTGGGGCGGAAAGGCGCGCGGGTGGCGAAGACGCCGCGGCGCTCGGTATCGAAGGGTGGGGTGAAGGACAAGCGCAGCCCACCGCTGCGATGCAGCCAATAGAGCAGGATCAGGTGCGAGAATCCCTCCAGCCCCTCAAGCCCCGGCACGAATTCCACATCCAGCACGGCTCGGCAGAGCGGCGCCGGCCGCAACTGCCGGCCGTTGCGCGGACAGTCGGCAGGCGTCGCCCAGGGCGTTTCAATCCGGCCGATGGGCCGGATCACCAGGCTCGGGACAGTCGGGGCGGGCATGGCGCGTGGTGTGACTCCGGCATCCGGATCGCGCCGCCGATCATCGCCTCGATCCCGCCCAGGGTACAGCCGCTATCCCCGGATGCCATGCGGGGCGTCCAAGGTCGCCTTACCGCTCTGCCTCACCGTGGCTGCACGCGCTGATTACCGCCGGGCGTGCCGGGTGGCGGGATAACTGGTGTGCTGTTGGGTGCCGGGTTCGGCGCCGGCGCGTGGATACCGGGATCCACCCCCGTCGGGGGCTGCACGACACCGCGGGGTACGCCAGGCGGTGAAGGTTGCGGCGTCTCATCCTTCCGGGGCGCCTCCTGCCCTGGCGGCTTCTCCGGAGCCGGCGGTGACGTCTGCCCCAGCGCGGCAAATGGGGCAAACAGCAGCGCCGCGGCCATAAGGGCTTCCCATCGCGTTGCGGGTGGCATCGCTATTTCGTCTCCCGTATCGGGACGGCAACGCCGGTCCCCGGCACGGGTTCGGCGCGCGGAATGCCTAAGGAAGCCGCTCGCTTGCCGGGCCGGCTCGGCCGGGCGATGCTGCCCGTCGCGGAGCAGACCATGAGGGAGTGCCCATGCCGGCCCTGACCCCCACCAATTCCCCCATCGTCGCGGCCTATGTGGCGAGGACACCTGGCTCCGCCGCGCTGCATGCCGAGGCCTCGGCCTTCCTTCCCAGCGGCATCGCGCATGACAGCCGCCACACGGACCCCTACCCCATCTACACGCGCCGCGCCGCCGGGCCGCGCAAATGGGATGTGGACGGCAATGAGCTGGTGGATTTCTATGGCGGCCACGGCGCCCTGCTGCTCGGTCACTGCCATCCGGCGGTAACGGAGGCGGCGCAGCGGCAACTCGCCCTCGGCACCCAATTCGGTAGTTGCCATGAACTGGAGATCGAGTGGAGCCGCCTGGTCACGCAGATGATCCCCTGCGCCGAGCGGGTGCGCTTCACCTCCTCCGGTACCGAGGCGACGCATATGGCGCTGCGCCTCGCCCGCGCCTACACCGGCCGTCGCAAGGTCATCCGCTTCCAGCGGCATTTCCATGGCTGGCATGACCACATGGCCTTCGGTGTGGAGAACCACTTCGACGGCACCCCCAGCCCCGGCGTGCTGGACCAGGTGGCGCGGGAAGTCGTGCTGCTGCCGCCCAACGACATTGAGGCGGTGCGGTGCGCCTTCGCCATGGATGACGACATCGCCGCGGTGATCCTGGAACCGACCGGCGCCTCCACCGGCCTGGTCCCGACCGGGGCGGAATTCCTGCGCGGGCTGCGGCAGGTCACGCGCGACCACGGGGCGGTGCTAATCTTCGACGAGGTCGTCACCGGCTTCCGCATCTCGCCCGGCGGCGCGCAGCAGGCGCTTGGCGTGACGCCGGACCTGACCACGCTGGCAAAGATCCTGGCCGGTGGACTGCCGGGCGGCGCGGTCTGCGGCCGCAAGGACATCCTGGACTGGATCGATTTCGAGGTCTCGGCCGCCAAGGGGCGCGAGAAGATCCGCCACCAGGGCACCTACAACGCCAACCCAGTCTCCGCCGCCGCCGGCATCGAGACATTGAAGCTGATCCGCGACGGCGATGCCTGCGCCCGCGCCAATGCCGCCGCCGCGGCGATGCGGGACGCCTTCAACCGCGTGCTGGCGGAGGAGGGCATCCCCTGGGCCGTCTATGGCGAGCATTCCGTCCTGCATTTTTTCACCAATCCGGACGGGCTGGATGTCGATCCGCTCACCTGGGATGCGAATGCGCAGCCTGCCTCGGTGTTCAAGGCGGATCCGCGCAAGAGCCTGCTGGCGAAGCTCTACCTGGCGCTGGTGGTGAACGGCATGGATCCGAAGGGCCCGCGCGGCGCCATCCTTTCCGCCACGCACGGCCCGGCTGAGATCGAGGAATCGACCGAAGCCTGGCGCCGCGCCCTGCGCATGCTGAAGGAGGAAGGCGAGCTGCGGCGCTGAGCCGCGGCGCCCCATTACCCGGCGGCGCGCACCGCCCCGCTTTCGAGCAGCGCCGCAATCTCGGCCTCGGCATAGCCGGCCTCGCGCAGGATCTCGGCGCTGTGCTCGCCGAGGCGCGGGGTCGGCCGCCTTTCCCCGGCCGGGCTGGCAGAGAAGCGCACCGGAATCGCCATACGGGTCAGGCGGCCTTCCGTCGGGTGGTCCTCTGCCTCGAAGAAGCCGGTCGCCTGCAGGTGCGGGTCTTCGAAGATGCTCTCCAGGTCGTGCACCGGAGTCACTGGCAAATCCGCCTCCGCCAGCAGCTTCAGCCATTCCGCCGTTGTCCGCTGCCGGAAGATGTCCGACAGCATGGCCAGGATTTCGTCGATATGCTCCGTCCGGGTCGCGTGGCTGGCGAAGCGCGGGTCGGTGGAGACCAGATCCGGCATGCCCAGGGCACGGAAGAAGCTGCGCCATTGCCGGTCATTGTAGATCATGGTGCAGACGAAGCCGTCCTTCGTCCGGTAGGGCCGGCGGTCCGGCGAGAGCAGCCGCCCATAGCCGCCCGCATCCAGCGGCGGATCGAAGACCTTGCCGCCAAGATGGTCGCCGAGCACGAAATTCAGCATCGTCTCGAACATCGGCACCTCGACGCGTTGCCCTTCCCCGGTGCGTTCCCGGTGCAGCAGCGCCGCGTTGATAGCGCCCATGGCCATCAGGCCCGTGATCCGGTCCACCATCGCCAGCGGCACATAGCGCGGTGCGCCATCGCCCACCCGGCCGTTCAGCGAGGCAAGCACGGCGGCGCCCTGCATCAGGTCGTCATAGGCCGGGCGCGGCGCATAGGGTCCGTCCTGGCCATAGCCCAGCACGCTGGCATAGACGATGCGCGGATTGGCCTTCCGCACTGCCTCGTAGTCCAGGCCGAGCCGCGCCATGGCCTGCGGCCGGATATTCGTGACCAGCACGTCGGCCTCGCGCGCCAGGCGCAGCAGGACCTCCCGCCCCTCCGCCTGTTTCAGGTCGAGCACGATACTGCGCTTGCCGCGGTTGATGGTGATGAACATGCAGCCCATGCCCGGATTGCGGCCGGGGCCGATCAGGCGGACCACATCACCATCCGGCGCCTCCACCTTCGTCACCTCGGCGCCCATCTCGGCGAGGAGCTGGGTGCAATATGGCCCGACCAGCACCGTGGTCAGGTCGAGCACGCGTATCCCCGCAAGCGGTCCCGGCATCCACGCAGTCCTCTTTTAGCTCAAGCCAGAGCGTACACCGCCCGCGCATTCTCCGCGAAGATCGCCCGCCGCTCCGCATCGCTCATCCGGCATTTGAAGGCGTAGCGCGGGTCGTCGGAATCCCAGTGTGGATAGTCGGTGGCGAAGAGCAGCCGGTCCCAGCCGATCCAGTCGATCAGCGTTCGAAGGTGCTCCGGCTGCTCCGGCTCCTCGACCGGCTGGGTGGTGAACCAGAAATTGGACCTCAGATATTCGGAAGGCTTGCGCCGCAGATGCAGGACTTCCGATTTCAGGCTTTTCCATGCCCCGTCCATCCGCCAGCCGAGTGCCGGCACCCAGCCGAAGCCGCCCTCGATCACAACGATTCTCAGGCGCGGGAAACGCTCCACCACGCCTTCCAGGATGAAGCTGGCGCACATGGCGGCCAGGCTCATCGCCACCGCCTGGTGCTCCTCGAAATAGAAGGAGGGCCAGCCGCCGCCCGTCACCGGATGACCCGAGGTGCCGAGGCTGTGCAGGCCCAGCGGCAGGCCGTAGTGCTCCGCCGCCTCATAGATCGGCCAGTAGCGTTGCCGTCCGAGCGGCTCCAGCGCCCGCGTCACCATGGAGATCTGGACGAAATCCTTCTGCCCGACCCAGCGCTCAATCTCCCGCACCGAGGCTGCGGCATCCTCCCCCGGTACGGCGATGGCGGCCTTGAGGCGCGGTTCCCGGCTGGTCCATTCCTCGCGCGTCCACTCGTTCACCGCGCGGCTGACTGCCTCGGCGAAGCCGGGGTTGCGCTCGTCCATCCCACGCGCCGCAAGCGGCTGCAACATGCCGAATTCGATGTCGTACAGGTCGAGATGCTGCCGCCGCATGAAGTCCAGGTCGCTGCCCGGCGGCCCGCCATTGGGCGGCCAGGAATCGTAGCGGGACAGGGCCGGCGTCGCCTTCGGATAGGGATGGCCGGTGGCGAAGGGCTGGCGCAGGCGGATGCCGTATTCCCGCCGGTACTGCCGCCAGCGCTCCGGCAGCCAGCGGTCCAGTTCTGCCATCGAGCGCGGCGCCGGATGGATGTCGCAGTCGATCACGCGCAGCCGGTCGCGATCCGGGGCAATGGAATTCGCCAGCGTGGATGCACTCATCACACGGTCTCCCTCAGCCGGGGATAGATGGCCAGCGCGTTCTCCCGTAGCACGCGCAGGTGCAGGCGCGCCGGCAGGCCGGGCGGCAGTGCCGCCACTCCATCGAAGCGCCAATGCGGATAGTCGGTGGCGAAGAGCAGCAGGTCGTCGCAGCCGATCATTTCCAGCAGCGCCTCCATCTCCGCCGGATCCGCCGGCGCATCGCCGGGCTGGATGGAGATCCGCACATGCTCCCGGAAGATCTCGGCCGGGCTGCGGTCCACCCAGGGGATCTCCTTGCGCATAGCCCGCCACATCTTGGTGCCGCGCCAGAGGAAATTCGGCACCCAGCCGAAGCCGCTCTCCAGCAGGACCACGCGCAGGCGCGGGAATTTCGTGAAGACCCCCTCCCCGATCAGGCTGAGCAACTGGCTCTGGAAGGTCTGGGCGAAGGTGACGTGGTCCTCGATCAGATAAGTCGGCCAGCCATTCGCCGTCGGCGCGTGGCGCGCGGCGCTGCCGGCATGGATGGCGATGGGCAGGCCGTGCCGCTGCGCCGCCTCGTAGATCGGCCAGTTCACCCGGCGGCCCAACAATGTCTCCCCGGCGCCGAACAGCAGCACCTGGACGAAGCGTCGATCCGGCGCGCGGCGCTCGATCTCCTCCACCGCGAGGCCCGGATCCTCCACCGGCACCAGGATGCCAGCGCGCAGCCTTGGCTCACGGTCCAGCCATTCCCGCGCCATCCAGTCATTCGCCGCCCGGCACAGCGCCGCGGCCATGTCCACATTGTGCAGCGCCGGCGCGCCGAAGAGCAGGTTGCAGATGGCGATGCCGGTGCCGAAGGGCTCCAGCGCCTGCTCGCGCAGCGCCTCCAGCCTCCCGCCGGCAAGGCCCTGTTGCGGCCGCCAGTCCGGCCGCGCCGTCAGCGGCGCGCCGCGCGGATAGAGGGCCAGGTCCAGATCCTCCACCCCGCGGCCGGTGACCACCTCGCGCCAATGCGGCTCCAGATAGGGCAGCAGCGCCTGGCAACCCGGCAGCGCCGGGTGGAGGTCGCAGTCGATTGGCGCGATGTCGAAGACGGGCATGCGCTTCCTCCTCGCGCCCGCGCGAGCACTGCCGGGCGTTCGCCTTTTCCGCCAGCCTGCGCGCCGCGCCGCAGCCGGTCAACCCGCGCGGCATCACCGCAGGGATGATGCCGCGCGGCCGGGCCTACCGCCCCCTGACTTCCGCCAGATGGTCGAACTGCCGCGTGTAGCTGCCGAGGCCCAGGGTCTGGGAGCGTAGCTCGATGATGAGGTCGTGCAGCTCGGCGCTCGGGACCAGCGCCTGCACCTCGTCCCAGCCGTCCCAACCCGGCTTCGCGGCATAGCCGAGGATCTGGCCGCGATGCCCGCTCAGCAGGCGCTGGGCATTGGCCGTGAACTCGCTCGGCACGCTGACCGTCACCAGCTCGATCGGCTCCAGCAGCACTGGATCGGCCTTGGCCAGCCCTTCCTGCATCCCCATGCGGGTCGCCGAGGCGAAAGCCATGTCGGAGCTGTCCACCGAGTGGAAAGTGCCGTCCACCAGCGTGACCGCGATATCCACCACGGGATAGCCGAGGGGGCCCTTTTTTGTCGCCTCCTCCGCCGCCTCCGCGACCGCCGGGATGAAACGCTTCGGCACCGCGCCGCCGACGATCTTCTCCTCGAAGCTGAAGCCGGCGCCGCGCGGGCGCGGCTCGATCTCCAGCTTCACATCGGCGAACTGGCCGTGCCCGCCGGTCTGCCGCTTCAGCCGCGCATGCTGCATGACCTTGTGGCGGATCGTCTCCCGGTACGCCACCTGCGGATGCACCGCCTTCACCTTCACGCCGGAGGCAGCAGCCAGTCGCTCCAGCGCCGCGCACAGATGGATCTCCCCCTGGCCAGCAATGACAGTCTGCCCCAGTTCCGGATCCTGGGTGATGGTGAGTGCCGGATCCTCCTCCGCCAGCCGCTGCAGGGCACCGGAGAGCCGCACCTCATCCTTGCGGTCCTCCAGCGTCACGGCCAGCGCGTAGACCGGGGGCGGCGGCGAGGGGAAGGGCAACTCGCCCTGCGCCTCCCCCTTGGCGCCGAGCCAGGCGCCGGTCGGCACGCCCTCCATCCGGCCGAGTGCCACCACCTCCCCGGTTTCCGCCTGTGGCACCTTCTGCGCCTCGGCGCCCGGAAAGCGGTGCACCCCGCCGATGCGGATGCCGTCCAGATTGCCGCCATCCTTCACCGGTCCGCGCCAGATCCGCGCATAGGAGAGCCGCCCGGCATGGCCGGCATGGACGGTGCGGAAGACCTGCGCCAGCGCCTCGCCCTCCGTGGGAATGCCATGACGGCCGGCTGTCTCCGACGGCCAGGGCGTATCGTGGCGCAGCGCCTTCCAGAGCCGCCGGATGCCGTTGGCCTGCTCCGCGGCACCGAACAGCACGCTGACCACGGCGCCGCTCGCCTCCGCATGGTGCAGCGGGCGATAGATCTCGGAGGGGTCCGGGATCTGGTCCTCCAGCACTTTCTCCATCAGCCCGTCGTCGTGGTCGGCCAGCGCCTCCAGCAGCTCGCCGCGGGCTTCCGTCTCGCGGGCTCGTATGGGCTCGGGCAGCGGGATCTGTTCGGAAGCCTCGCCGCGGCGGTAGCGGTAGGCGCGCTCGCTTACCAGGTCGACATAGCCGATGACGGCTTCGCCCTCGCGGATCGGCACCTGGCGCAGGACCAGCTTCCGCTTCGTCTGCGCCTGCAGCGCGTTCAGGACATCGCGCACACGGCCGTTCAGCGCATCGATCTTGTTGATGAAGACCAGGGCGGGGATGCCATGCTCGTCGAGCTGCCGGAACAGCGGGCCAAGCGCCGGGGCACGCGCCGGCACGGCCTCGCAGACCACGAGGGCGAGATCCGCCACCGCCAGCCCGCAGGCGGCGTCATAGGCGAATTCGACGGAGCCGGGACAATCCAGCAGCACCCAAGGATCCCCCATCCAGGTGCAATGGCCGAGGCGGATGTCAGTGCCCAGGCTGCGCGCCGTGCTGCGGCGCGGTGGCGCGCCGGCGGCGGCAAGCATGGCATCGAACAAGGTGGACTTGCCGCTCCCCTGCGGCCCTACCAGTGCGACGGCGCGGGGCGGTGCCCCGCCGGGTTCTTTTCCCATGGAATCTGGCATCGGACGCTGCCTTCCCTTGGCCTGTTGCAGCCTCAGTCGCGCCGGCGTCCGGGGCCCGGGGGTCGCCCGGGCGCCATGCGTGGCAGGAGCCTAGCCGACCTGCCGGCCTGATGGATGACCGGAAATGGGCGGGATGCCTCACCAGCCCGTGCCCATTGCCCTCACCAACCGTTACCGGCCCGCCAGCGGCACTGCCTGGCGCGCATACCAGGCATACAATTCTATTTGAACGATATGTTGCGTCGCAGCATTATGTTGCGGTGCACCATCGCTTGGAGCGAGAGCCGGATATGTCCACCAACCCCCATGCTATTGAATTCTCTGGCTTCTCTGGCCTTCCGGGCTGGAGCCTGGCCATTCTGGTCGCCGTGCTGGCGCTGGCCCTGGGCTCGGTCCTGCCCGCCGATCTGGTCTTCGTCCTCGCCCTGACCGTGCTTCTGGCCACTGGCATCGGCGTGGCCGGGCTGCGCCGGCATGGTGGGCCGGGCGTGCCCTCCCTGCCCTACGGCGCCTCGGACTGACGGGCATGCCGACCCGAGAGGGGCGTCCGTCCGCGTTCCGATCCATAACCAGGGACCGGAAGGCGGGGAGGATACCGCAGACGATGTGGCGCTGGCCGCCATGGCCGCGGTGACGCATCTGCGCCTGACGGCCGGCACCACCATCCTGGCGGATGGCGGCAAGCATCTGTAGGCAAAACAAGGGCGGCCGGGAGTCCGCCCCCGGCCGCCCACCCATGGCGTAGGGGTGCCGCTACTTCTGCAGCGCCTGCACGATCTCCTGCGTCACCTTCTTCGCGTCACCGAACAGCATCATGGTGTTCGGGCGGAAGAACAACTCATTGTCCACGCCGGCATAGCCGCTGGACATGCTGCGCTTCACGAAGAACACAGTCTTCGCCTTCTCCACGTCCAGGATCGGCATGCCGTAGATCGGGCTGGACTTGTCGGTCTTGGCTGCCGGGTTCGTGACGTCATTGGCCCCGATCACATAGGCCACATCAGCCTCGGCGAATTCGGGGTTGATCTCCTCCAGCTCCTTGACGTCGTCATAGGGAACATTCGCCTCGGCCAGCAGCACGTTCATATGCCCAGGCATACGGCCGGCGACGGGGTGGATGGCGTATTCCACCTGCACCCCGTCCTTCTTCAGCAGATCGCCCATCTCCCGCAGCACCTGCTGCGCCTGCGCCACGGCCATGCCGTAGCCCGGCACGACGATGACCTTGGAGGCGTTCTTCATGATGAAGGCTGCATCCTCCGGGCTGCCAACCTTCACAGCGCCCCGGTCGCCAGCGCCCCCGGCTGCCCCGGCCCCGCCGGTATCCGTGCCGAAGCCGCCCAGCAGCACGTTGATGATGCTGCGGTTCATGCCCTTGCACATGATGTAGGACAGGATGGCACCCGAGGCGCCGACCAGCGCGCCGGTGATGATGAGCAGCAGGTTGCCCAGGGTGAAGCCGATGCCCGCCGCCGCCCAGCCGGAATAGCTGTTCAGCATGGAGACGACCACCGGCATGTCCGCCCCGCCGATCGGGATGATCAGCAGGAAACCGAGGGCGAAGGACAGGGCCGCGATCAGCCAGAACAGCGCCGCATGGCCGGTGGCGATGAAGCCGACCACCAGCGCCAGCAGCACGATCCCCAGCGCCAGGTTCAGCCAGTGCTGCCCCCGGAACAGGATCGGCGCACCGCTCATCAACGCCTGTAGCTTGGCGAAGGCGATGACCGAGCCGGAGAAGGTGATGGCGCCGATGGCGAGGCCCAGCGACATCTCCACCAGCGACGGGCCATGGATTGCCCCGGCATGGCCGATGCCGAAGCTTTCCGGCGCGTAGAAGGCCGCCGCCGCCACGAAGACCGCCGCCATGCCGACCAGCGAGTGGAAGGCGGCGACGAGCTGCGGCAGCGCCGTCATGCGAATGCGGAGGGCGATGAAGGTGCCGATGGCGCCGCCGATGATCAGCGCCAGGATGAGCAGCCCGACGCCGCCGCCGGACATGCCCGGCCGCCCAAGCGTGGCCAGGATGGCGATCGCCATGCCGACCATGCCGTAGAGGTTGCCCCGCCGGCTGGTCTCCGGATGGGAGAGCCCGCGCAGCGCCAGGATAAAGAGGATGGCCGAGACCAGATAGGCCAGGGTGAGGGCGGAAGCCGGCATCGCCTCAGCCCTTCCTCTTGAACATGGCGAGCATCCGCCTGGTGACGATGAAGCCGCCGAAGATGTTCACCGCGGCCAGCGTCGCGGCCAGGAAGCCGAAGACCTGCGCGGCCGTGCTCTCGCCCAGGCCGGTCGCCAGGATGGCGCCCACCACGATGACGGAGGAAATGGCGTTGGTCACCGCCATCAGCGGGCTGTGCAACGCCGGGGTCACGTTCCAGACCACGTAGTAGCCGACGAAGCAGGCCAGCACGAAGATGGTCAGCAGGAACATGAAGGGCTCCACCGTGGCGGCGGCCTGCTCCACCAGGGGCGCCTGTGCTGCGGCGAGGTCCCGCGCCTGCTGCGCCAGGGTCAGCGCGCGTTCAGCCGCGGCTGTGGCCTGATTGGCCAAATCGGTCGGATTCATCTCGGGATCCCCCTCAGGCTGCCTTCGCCGCCGTCAGAATTGGGTGCACCACCTGCCCACCGCGCGTCAGGGTGACGCCGCGGACGATCTCATCCTCGGGCGGCAGCTTCGGCGCCTTGGCCTCCTTGTCCCAGAAGGTGGTCAGGAAGGTCAGCAGGTTGCGGGCATAGAGGGAGGACGCCGCCGCCGGGATGCGGCCGGGCCAGTTGGAGAAGCCCAGGATCCGCACGCCGTTCGGCGTGACGACCTCCTCGCCCGGCCTGGTCAGCTCGCAATTGCCGCCGGCATCGGCGGCAATGTCCACGATGACACTGCCCGGCTTCATGCTGGCGACCATCGGCGCGCTCACCAGGGTCGGTGCCTTGCGGCCCTGCACCAGGGCCGTGCAGATGACGATGTCCATCTTGCGGATCGCCTCGGCCACCACCTCGGCCTGCTTGCGCAGGAATTCGGCGCTCATCGCCTTGGCGTAGCCGCCGGCGGTCTGGGCGGCGCGGCTTTCCTCATCCTCATGGCCGATGAAGGTGGCACCGAGGGACTTGATCTCCTCCTTCGCCGCCGGCCGCACATCCGTGGCCGAGACCCGCCCGCCAAGCCGCCGCGCCGTGGCGATGGCCTGCAAGCCCGCGACGCCGGCGCCCATGACAAAGACATTGGCCGCCGGGATGGTGCCGGCCGCGGTCATCAGCATCGGGAAGGCCTTGTCGAAGGCCGCCGCCGCCTCCACCACCGCCCGGTAGCCGGCCAGGTTGGCCTGGGAGGAGAGCACGTCCATGCTCTGCGCACGGGTGATGCGCGGCAGCAATTCCATGGCGCAGGCCTCGATCCCCCGCTCGGCGAAGGCGGGCGCGGCATCGGTGCCGAGCTGGCCGATCAGCAGGGCGCCGCGGGGGATCAGGGAGAGTTCGTCAACTTCCCCCTCCCCGGCCGCGAGCGGCGCCCGGACCTTGAAGACGATGTCTGCCCCGTTCAGCGCGGCGGCTGCATCGGGCGCGATCTCGGCGCCCGCATCACGGAAGGCGGCGTCCGGGATGCCGGCGGACATGCCCGCCCCGGCCTCGACCGCCACCGTCAGGCCGAGGCCGATCAGCTTCTTCACCGTCTCCGGCGTGGCCGCGACGCGTGTCTCGGCCGGCCGGCGCTCCTTCAGGACAGCCAGGCGCATGCGGAATCCCCTTATCTTACCGGCAAGATGCAAGATGGGGGGGCTGCCGGCAAGCAGACAGCGCCGGGCCCTTCCCCTCGTCTCCTAGGGGGATGCCGGCACCCCTGCCTGCCGTAGCGCCGCCGCCTGACGCTCGGCCAGGGCCTGTTCGGAATAGTCCGCGATCATTTCCTGGAACAGCCGGTGCCAGTTCAGCCGGGCGCGCAGCCGCAGGAAGACACTGCCGAGGCCGACCGCCGCCCGGTCCATCAGCGGAAATTCCCGCGGCACGCGCACGCCGCCGGTCCGCTTCAGCCCCTCATGCACCTTCATCGCGACCTTCCGGCCATAGGCGGGGTCGTCCGTCTCCTGGATCGGCCGGACCCGGTCCTGCACCAGCGGCTCGTAGAGGAACTTCGCCCAGAGATTCAGAACCTGCATCGTCTCCCGCGAGAGGTTGCGGAAGCCCCAGGATTCATAGGCCGCGTGCGCCTTCTCCTCGTCATTGTCGCGAACCGCCTCGTACAGCGTGATGACACCCGTCACGAAATGCGCCTGGAAGACGCGGATGGTGCCGAAATCCAGCAGGTTGATTCCGTGATGGTCGGGCCGGACCTGGTAATTGCCCAGATGCGGGTCGCCATGGATCACGCCGTAGCGGTAGAAGGGCACGTACCAAGCGCGGAACAGCGCCCCGGCATAGGCGTTGCGCTCCTCCAGCGGAGGGTCCTCCTCCAGCCGGCGCAGGATGGCCCGGCCCTCCAGCCAGGTCATGGTCAGCAGGCGCTTCGTGCAGTAGCCCTCGATCGGCCGCGGCACCTGCACGCCCGGCACGCCGTCCAGCATGATGCCGTAGAGGCGCATCTGCGCGGCCTCCCGCAGGTAATCCAGCTCCTCCCGCAGTCGCTCCGCGAGCTCGGAATAGACCTCCTGGTGGTCCAGCGTGCTGTCCATGCGCTGGTAGAGGCCCATCGCCAGCTTGAGCTGCTTGAGGTCGGCCTCCACCACGCTCGGCATGTCCGGGTACTGCAGCTTGCAGGCGACCTCGGTGCCGTCCGGCAAGGTGGCGCGATGCACCTGGCCTAACGAGGCGGCTGCCGCTGCCTCCCGCCCGAAGCGCAGGAAGCGCCTCTCCCAGTCCGGGCCCAATTCGCTCGACATGCGCCGGCGGACGAAAGGCCAGCCCATGGGCGGCGCGTTGGACTGCAGCGTGGCAAGCTGCTCCGCATATTCCTGCGGCAGCGCCTCCGGCACGGTGGAGAGGAATTGCGCCACCTTCATCAGCGGGCCCTTCAGCCCACCGAGGACCGTCTTCAGATCCTCGGCATGCGCCGCCTTGTCGGTGCGCAAGCCCAGGAACCGCTCCCCCGCCATCCGCGCGGCGATGCCGCCCACGGCGCCGGAGGTGCGCGCCATCCGGCGGATCTCGCCGAACAGCGTGCTTTCCCTGTTTCGTTCAGACACCGGTGGCCTCGATTTCGTCAATGAAGCCGGCGATCACATCCAGCCCCTTCTTCCAGAAATTCGGGTCGGAAGCGTCCAGGCCGAAGGGCGCCAGCAACTCCTTGTGCCGCAGCGTGCCGCCGGCCCGCAGCATGTCCAGGTATTTCCGCTGGAAATCCGGCACGGTGCCATCCCGGTACACGCCATAGAGCGCGTTCACCAGGCAATCACCGAAGGCATAGGCATAGACATAAAAGGGCGTGTGGATGAAGTGCGGGATGTAGGACCAGTAGACGCCGTAGTCCGGGGTGAATTCGAAGGCAGGGCCCAGGCTTTCCGTCTGCACCTGCATCCAGAGCTCGGCGATGCGCTCATGTGAGAGCTCGCCCTTGCGGCGCTCGTCATGCAGCAAGGTCTCGAAGCGGTAGAAGGCGATTTGCCGGACCACCGTGTTCAGCATGTCCTCGACCTTGCCGGCCAGCATGGCGCGGCGGCGCTTCGGATCCGCCTCGGCATCCAGCAGGGCGCGGAAGGTCAGCATCTCGCCGAAGACGCTGGCCGTCTCCGCCAGGGTCAGCGGCGTGCCGGAGAGCAGGTAGCCCTGCTTGCCGGCCAGCACCTGATGCACGCCATGGCCCAGCTCATGCGCCAGCGTCATCACGTCACGCGACTTGCCGTGGTAGTTCAGCAGCAGATAGGGGTGCACCGAGGGCACCGTCGGATGCGCGAAGGCGCCACTCGCCTTGCCCGGCCGCAGCGCCGCGTCGATCCAGGGCCGGTCGAAGAAGCGCCGGCCAATCTCCGCCATTTCATGGCTGAAGGCGCCGTAGCTCTGCAAGACGCGGTCCACCGCCTCCGGCCAGGGGATGGGCTTGTCGTCCTCGTCCGGCAGCGGCGCGTTGCGGTCCCAGTGCTGAAGCTTCTCCAGCCCCAGCCACTTCGCCTTCATCAGGTAGTAGCGGTGCGACAGGCGCGGATAGCTCTCGACCACCGCCTTCACCAGCGCATCCACCACGTCGTCCTCGACCATATTGGCGCGGTTGCGGGCGCTGGTCGGGCGCGGATAGCGGCGCCAAGTGTCGATGATCTCCTTGTCCTTCGCCAGCACATTCGTGATGAGCGAGAACAGCCGAATGCGCGACCCGAAAGCTTCGGAGATACCCTTCGCCGCCGCCTCCCGCACCTTGCGGTCGCGGTCGGAGAGTTTGTTCAGCGCGGCGGAGACAGTCAGCTCCTCCCCCGCGACCGGCACGGTCATGCCGGCGATGGTCTCGTCGAACAGGCGGTTCCAGGCGGAGCGCCCGGTGACCTCCTTTTCGTGCAGCAGCTTTTCCAGCTCGTCGGAAAGCTGGTGCGGGCGGAAGACCCGCAGGTCGCGCAGCCAGGGCCGCCAGCGCTGCAGGGCCTGGCTGGCGGCGAATTTCTCTTCGAGCTGCGCCTCCTCAAGCCGGTTCAGTTCCAGGGTGAAGAACAGCAGGTGACTGCTGATGGCCGTCACCCGCTCCTGCAGGGTCTGATAGAAGCGGCCATTGGCGGGGTCCTGGGCATCGCCGGAGAAGACGAGCTGGCCATAGCTCATCGCCCGCCCCAGCCTTTCCTCGATCCGCTCATAGGCAGTGATGGCCTCGGCCAAGGCATCCCCCGAAAGCCCGGCCAAGCGCCCGGCATGCTGGTCCGAGAATGCCTTGGCCTCGGCTTCCGCCCGGTCCAGATCGGCACCCAGGGCCGGATCCTCCGGGGAGCGGTAGAGATCGGACAGGTCCCAGACCGGCAGGGGCCC
>Ga0207747_1001009_pt1 | contig 23519 bp, 23 predicted proteins | sample HigsolmetaGSP11D_FD_184839 | JGI IMG/M metagenome (GOLD analysis project Ga0207747, IMG submission 184839) | High solid enriched microbial communities from the Joint BioEnergy Institute, USA - SP1-1-D (SPAdes) | ecosystem: Engineered > Bioreactor > SSF (Solid state fermentation) > Aerobic >...
CATCATACAGCCAGAAACATTCAACTTCATGAAATCATTCGATATCTTGACAATGGTTGTATTAGGAGGACTTGGAAGCATAACAGGATCTGTATTATCAGCAATTTTCCTCACATTTGTATACGCACTCTTGCAGGATTATGCTGCCTTAAGAATGGTAATATACTCACTCCTCTTAATCATCGTAATGTTATTCAGACCGGAAGGATTGATGGGTACAAAAGAATTTTCTCTCAAAAAATTATTTAAGAAAGGAGAGAAAAGCAATGAGTTTACTCTCAATTAAAGATCTTTCTATAGATTTCGGCGGTATAAAGGCCTTGATAGATGTCAATATAGAACTGGAAAAAGGCTCTCTTACAGGTCTTATAGGACCTAATGGTGCAGGAAAATCAACAGTATTCAATATAATAACAGGAATATACAAACCAACATCAGGGAAAGTGATATTTGATGGAAAAAGCATATCTCAAAAGCCGTACAACAACACGAAGCTTGGCATAGCAAGGACATTTCAAAACATACGATTATTTAAGAACTTAACTGTGCTTGACAATGTCAAAATAGCCCAGCACATTCATGTACAATACGGACTTTTTAGCTCCTTTCTGCAGTACAAAAAATACTTAGATGGAGAAAAATCGCAGAATATAGAAGCAATGAATTTACTTAAAATCTTCAATCTTGATAAACACGCTTACAATCTTGCTAAAAATCTGCCATACGGTGAGCAGAGAAGACTTGAAATAGCAAGAGCACTGGCAACAAAGCCAAAGCTTTTACTTCTCGATGAACCTGCAGCAGGAATGAATCCTCAAGAAACAAAAGAGCTTACAGACACAATCAGATTCATAAGAGACAAATTTGACATAACAATACTCTTAATTGAGCACGATATGTCGCTGGTGATGGATCTTTGTGAAGACATATACGTCATGAACTATGGGAAAATAATCGCACATGGCACACCAGACGAAATCAAGAGAAACCCAGAAGTAATAGCAGCGTACCTTGGAGAAGAAGACATTGATGAAAAAGAAATTTTATCAATAGAAGGAGGTGCTTAAAATATGTTAGAGATAAAAAATCTAAATGTATCATATGGTATGGTTAATGCTTTAAAAGGCATAAACCTAAAAGTCAATGATGGTGAGATCGTGACTATAATTGGTGCAAACGGCGCAGGTAAAAGCACTACTTTAATGACAATATCAGGCATATTGAAGCCAAAAAAAGGCTACATCAAATTCGACGATGTAGACATAACGAAAAAACCTGCCCAAAATATAGTCGATATGGGCATCTGCCAAGTGCCAGAAGGAAGAAGAATATTTGCCAACATGACTGTGATGGAAAACCTTGAGATGGGAGCATATCTCAGGAAAGACAAAATGGTAAAAAGCGACATGGAAAAAGTGTTTAACTTATTCCCCCGCCTAAAAGAAAGGCATAAGCAGATTGCCGGTACTTTAAGCGGAGGAGAGCAGCAAATGCTGGCCATAGGAAGAGCATTGATGTCAAAGCCAAAGGTGCTTTTATTAGACGAACCATCGATGGGTCTTGCACCGATAGTAGTGCAAGATATATTTAAGACCATAAAAAATATAAATGAGGACGGCACAACCATCCTTTTAGTAGAGCAAAACGCTAAAATGGCACTATCTATTGCAGATAGGGCATACGTCCTTGAAACAGGAAATATCTCTCTTGAAGGTGCTGCATCTGTCTTAAAAAATGATGAAAGGGTTAAAAAGTCGTATTTAGGAGGATAAAAGAGGGTTCACAATGAACCCTCTTTTATGAATGACAAGAGATTCACTTTGTTTACTGCGAAGGAAAAATGCCTGAAGTTGTGTTGTAATTATTATTATTAACCATAGTGAAAACCTCCTGCACGTTGTTGTTTGACACCTATATCATACACGATTTTCACTATGGTTTCTATTTTTTTATCTGTTGCATTTAATTATACAACTTATACAACTACCTAAAAAAGATGGTGTATTATTTACAACAAAAACTTGATTTGAGAGTATTGATGATATATAGACTTTATGGTACCATTGTAGTAGTCTTTTTCTAATTGTGTAGTAGTTTCATTATAACCTATTATAATTGGTAGGGAGGCTTGTTTAATGAAAAAAATACATACGCGAGAACTGGTTTTTCTAGCATTGTTGATTAGCCTAAACATAGTTTTAAGTAGAATAGCTAGTATTAAAATAGCTATTGGCGGCATTGAAAGTATAAGAATTGGCTTTGGGGCATTACCAGTGATTCTTGCAGGAATAATGTTTGGACCTACAGCAGGAGGAATAGTAGGTGCTGTAGGTGATATAGTTGGATATTACATTAATCCTTTAGGACCATACATGCCACATTTTACACTGACAGCAGCTCTCACAGGTATTATTCCTCCTTTGATTTTGAAGCCGGTAAAAGCTCCAATTCCTTCTCTATGGCAATTAATGATGGCGATTGGGGTAGGTCAGTTCATTTCATCAGTAATACTCGTGCCTTATTTTCTTCAATTGTTATTTAAAATACCTATAGTAACTACTTTACCTCCAAAAGTTATAGGAGAACTTATCAATGTGCCAATATATGCTTTATTTACGCAAATGCTGCTAAAAAGAATAAATATGGTTTATTTTAAAGCCCACTAATAAAATCAAATCAATGCATGAATATATAGAACCTTTAAAGCCTTGAACATGTACTTATAACAATTGCTATAGAACCTATTAAAACAGACTAATTTTAAGGACGATAGTGTACAGCATTGTATAGTACAATGTAAAAGGTGCGGAAAATATATATAATCAGAATATCCAATATGCCTATAAAAAACGAGTAGGACGTGATAAAGTCATAAATATGCTATAATAAAATAAAACAATATTATGGACTTAAGAAACTTTCAATAAAAACAATATAAGGAGAAGAATCATGGTTAATTATAGATAAAAAGCTTTAATTATGGAGGTTGATGAAAATCAATTAAAAATGGATAGCCAAAATGTACAAAAACTACTTTAACGAGATTAAAAAATTTAGGTTACTCTGATCAAATGTCAAAAGAAATGATAGACTCAGTTGTAGTTGAAGAGATATATTATGTAATGAAACAACAAACTGTTTTTATTGAAAAAAGATATTGCGAGAAATTATCTTTGCTGCCCGATTATTATTTTAAAAAGAAAGATTGATTTAATTTCTACTGTTCAATGGGATATGGGTGGAAATTACTTTTTCAATTAACTATCCACTTAAAAAGAGTACGAGTTATTTGCGATGTTAAGGAACGTGCTAAAATAGTATGTTTTAAGACGCTAACAAAATAATTTTACCCCAAAAAAACGTAAAGAAATACAACTTTGAAGTGCATGAAAAATGTAAAACGTAAAAATTACACCCAGGAACAAAAAATTTTCTCTAAAAGTGTGAAACCCACTTTTCTATAGTGTAAAATGGTAATTGAAAACAAAAAATAAACACTAAAGCAAAGGGGTTTCACATATGGCTATTATACCACAACAAACACTATTTGTGTGGAATGAAATTGAAAATTTAGGCGATCTGGAAAGATTAAGATTGGTAATAGAGTACATGCCCGATGAAGAACTGATGGAAAAGCTTGAAAAAGAACGCAAGAACGGTCGAGATGATTATCCCGTGAGAGCAATGTGGAATGCCATATTGGCAGGAGTAGTATACCAACATATATCCGTAGAAAGCTTAAGACGAGAGCTATCGCGGAATGGGCAACTAAGGATTATGTGTGGATTTCACACTGCAAAAACAAAAAAATATAGAGGTGAGAAGAAGACGGAAATAGTACCACCAGCATGGGTATTCACAAGATTTTTAAAAAAGCTTTATGAACATGAGGAAGAAATAAACAAGATATTCGAAAAGCTTGTAGAAGAGCTAAAAAGGCTTCTACCGGACTTTGGCAAGGATTTGGCTATAGACAGTAAGGCAATAAAATCACTGGCGAAAAGAGAGAATAAAAATAGGAAAGCTGATGGACGAAGGGACAAAGATGCCGACTGGGGCAAAAAGGAGTATCGAGGAATCAGGGAAGACGGAACTGCTTGGGAAAAAATAGTCAAATGGTTTGGATATAAGCTGCACCTAATAGTGGATGCTAACTACGAACTGCCGGTGGCATTCAGTGTAACAAAGGCTTCTCAAGCTGATGTAAAAGAAGCACACAGGATGATTGAAAAAATAGCGGAAGAAAGACCTGAAATACTTGAAGCGTGTGAAACGATGGAAGCAGACCGTGGTTATGATGATACAAAGTTGATAAAAAAGCTATGGGATGAATACAAAATAAAGCCTGTAATAGATATCTGCAACAAATGGAAAGATCCTGACGGGACAAGGGTGTTAGAAGGACATGAGAACGTAGTATATAACTATAAAGGCAATGTATACTGTTATTGTCTTGATACAGGCGAAAAGAGAGAAATGGCAGTAGGAGGTTTTGAAGAAGATAGGAAGACATTAAAAAAACTATGCCCTGCAAAACAGTATGGATTAAAATGTAAATACATAGATAGGTGTTCTGCGAAAAAAGGAATCCGAATTAAGCTAGATGTAGACCGGAGAATATTCACACCAATAGACCGTGCCAGTTACAAATGGGAAAAGTACTATAACAAGCGTACATCAGTAGAAAGAGTAAATAGCAGAATAGATGAAACATTCGGATTCGAGAAGCATTACATAAGAGGTAAAAAGAAAATGACAGTAAGATGTGGAATTGCATTATGTATAATGCTTGCGATGGCAGTTGGCAGGATAAAAGAAAAGCAGCAGGAAAAAATGAGAAGCCTGGTAAAAACGGCATAAAAATCTACAGAGATTTGAATAAATGATCCACAAAAAAGGTACAAGAAACATCTTGCGGAATGCAATGAAACATTGCCGAGGATGTGGTGTGACACGCGAAAAAACTCTTCCCTGTCATTTAATGGCGGGTTTAGGGTTAGGAGGTTATTGTCTTTTTCAGAAAGGATGAGGACATATACTCTGAGTTTATGTATTTTTTGAAGGAGAAAATATCTCCGAGTGAAAAAATTAAAAGGGGTTTAGTTCTTTAGGCCTCAGTTTTTTAGTAAATTTTTTAAAAAAGTGCTACAAAGCAAAAAGCATTTTTTAAATTTTTGTTTATTTTTTTAAGAATTATGCTATAATATAAGTAAAGAGGCAGCCGTCCGCAAAATGCGGTTGCCCGAGAAGCGGTTTTAAAAATCTTAAACCGTCCTGGGGTTAGCAGGGCGGTTATTTCCTCTTAAAATCGAGGACTGCTATAATTAACATTCCAAACATTATCATTAAAGACAACGTTTGATATGTATTCATCATAGCAACCACCTCCTTATAAGGAGAGTGGCAACTGCACCCTGCTTATCCGACTGCCTCAAGTATAATTATAGCATATATAAATGCATTAGGCACTCATCAATTTGAGTGCTTTTTTAAATGTGGTAACATTGAATGCTTATGTTTTACTAAAAGCGTTCAGTATTTCAGTTGAAAAATTACCACTTTACAATAGAATTTCTTCCGTTGAATAAGAATAAGGAATGGTGGAGTTTATAATTAATGCTCAAGAAAAGCATATATAGGTGCCAGATTATAAAAATTAGATTGACATTTTTTCTAAAAGAGTATATTATATATTTAGGGAGTGCACTCGGTTGCACACAAAATGAATTTTGGTTTTAGAATTATATTCAAAAGCAGGTTTTTATTTATTTAATAGCAACCGCTTGCATCAGAGTTACTTTTTTTAAGATAAGGGTGATAGCATGTCTGAAATAAGATACGATGTGGTGACAGGAAAAATCGCAGTTATATCGACGGAGAGAGGGAAAAGGCCTCACGATTTTAAAAAGACAGATGTGGTAAAGAACGATGGTCCTTGCCCCTTTTGCCCAGGAAATGAAAACATGACGCCACCAACGCTTGTTGAGTTTTGTGATGAAAAAGGGACGTGGAAATTGAGAGGCTTCAACAACAAATTTGCTGCTTTTAGCAAAGATACAAATAGTTCAATGGTGGAAGGCGACAATGAATTGCACAATGAATTACACAAAGCAAATGATGGCTACGGTGTTGCTGAGATTATTGTCGAAAGCAACCATCATGACAAGACGTTGGGTCAGATGGAGATAGATGAGATCCAAAATATTATAAAGGCACTGATTTTAAGGTATGATGAAATAGTAAAAGATAAAAATATTAAATATGTTCAGATGTTTAAAAACTTTGGTGCAAACGGTGGTGCTTCGTTGGAGCATGGGCATTGGCAGATTATGGCTGTTACATTTATACCAGAAGCAGTAGAAAGGGAGCTGCAAGGAGTAGAAAAATATAAAAATGGTAAAGGAACATGTCCTTACTGTGACATTGTCAATGATGAATTGACTGAAAAGACAAGAGTTGTGGCTGAAAATGACAGATTTATTGTGATTTGTCCTTTTGCATCACGGTTTGCGTATGAATCATGGATACTGCCTAAAGAACATAAGAAAGCATTTAACAAGATAGACAGTGATGACATTAAAAGCTTATCATCATTGCTAAAATATATTATAAATAGATATGAAGATTTATTTGACTATCCGCCGTACAACATAGTGATTCACACGCTCCCTCATCAAGATGAACGAGACTTTCACTGGCATATAGAGATATTGCCAAGGCTTACTACTTTCGCTGGATTTGAGCTTGCAACAGGTGCATATATAAATCCGACGCCGCCAGAACAGGCTGCGTCTATTTTGCGGCTAGATTAATTGAAAGGAATGATTTACATGGCTATAGAAGAAGGAGAATTTGACGGCCTTATATCAAATCTTGATTCTGTAATAAAAAGTATCAAAGATGAAAAAATACAGAAATTCAGGTGGTTTCAAGAGAAAGCACTTAATATAAAAAATAAGAGGCTTTTCGACTATGCTATATTGCATATAGACAAATCAATTATTATTATTGCCGCACTAATAGATTTTATTTTTAATACTATAAATGGCGAAGAAAAAAAATCTCGCTATTATTTTCCACTAATTGTGAGAAAAAATATATTAAGTGATGACTATTTAACAACTTACCAGGAAAGCAATTATTTAGCAGTCATATATGATGCGGTTGATGATGTGGAATACATTAGATGCTTAGATAGGATATTAAGAGATGGAAAAGATGTGGAGTTTAAATCTGGCGGGCGGCTTAAGCCATATATGCTTCTAAGTCATGATATTTACAGCTCTGAAAGGCTTAACAACAAATCCAGCAATAGCTTGACACTGCTCAGTAAAAATGAGATAGTAAAGACTTTTAGGAGAATAGTTCATGGAATGAATCCTGATCTTGAAATGACTTATATGCTGAGAAAATATGGCTTTTTAAATGTTCAGGATATAAGAGGATATTTTTTGTACGTAGATAAGGACAATAATATATACACTCTTTCGATGTTTTCACAGTATATAGATAATATTGCAGATATGTGGCAGTATACGCAGGACTACTTAAGAAACTTTATATCAAAATACGATGGAAGTGATTGTTTAAAGTATATATATAAAAATTGCGGAGACTATATAAGTGAAGTAAATGACATATCAGCTATGATCGCCAATATGCATATTAAATTGTCTTCAATTGCAGAAGAAAATTTTGGTGTTATAGTTCCAAAAGAGTCTGATATTGATGAGTTGGTAAATCAGATAATATCAAATCTTAATCTTCTTTTTAAATATATAAGTAGCGGTGAATACAGCGGCGAAATAGAGTATATGATAAGAGACATTCTTGAAAATAAAGACTTCTTATTTGATAGTATAAGCAATATTAAAGACTTAGTGCCATATTTCGGCAAATATTTAAGATGCCACGGCGATTTACACTTAGAGCAGCTATTAAAAACGGAAAATGGGTACATTTTGATTGATTTTGAAGGAGAACCGACAAAATCAATATCTGAAAGAAGCAGGCACATATCGCCGTTAAAAGATGTAGCAGGTATGATAAGGTCGTTTAATTATGCTGCATACTCTCAATATTTTGAATACAAGGAAAGCGGGAAAGGAGATCTAGATATAGAAAAGATAGAAAATCTTTTATCGGTATGGGCAACCGTTATTACTAAATCATTCATAGAAAATTATGTAAATATTATAAATTCAAATAAAAAAGACTTGATACCGGATTTAGACCATTTAAGTGCTATTTTAGCTTTATTTAAATTGGATAAAGCTATATTTGAAGCAATTTACGAAGTCAACAACAGACCTTCATGGTTTAAGATTCCACTTAAAGGTATCATTGAATGCATAGAAGAATTCAAGAAGAAATCTTATTTGGAGGTATACTATGGATAATTTAAAGGTGACGATATTTACAAATGAATTTCCACCCAATATTTATGGTGGAGCTGGTGTACATGTTGATTATTTGACTAAAGAGTTATCTAAGCTGATGGATGTAGATGTCAGATGCTTTGGAGAGCAAAATACGTCTTTAAATAACATGAATGTAAGAGGCTACAGGGAATGGGAGATATTAAAGAAAGATTCTATAGACAAGCTGCAAAAGGTGCTGGGGCCACTGTCTATTGATGTTGCAATGGTAAAGGATCCAATTACGTCAGATATTGTCCACTGCCACACGTGGTATACATTTATGGCCGGTTTTCTTGCCAAGATGCTTTATGATATACCACTTGTGGTGACGATCCACAGTTTAGAGCCTCTTAGGCCTTGGAAAAAGGAGCAGCTTGGGAATGGGTATCACTTAAGCACTTGGATGGAGAAAACTGGAGTTGAAGCGGCTGACAGGATCATTGCTGTATCAAATGATTCTAAAAAAGATATTATGAAGTGCTATAATGTGCCAGAAGATAAAATCGAGGTTATATATAACGGCATTGATTTGAACCAGTATAAAAAGACAGGTGTCAATGTTGCCAGAAAAAAATACGGTATAGACGGAAGGTACATTTTATTTGTCGGAAGGATATCGAGGCAAAAGGGGATAATCCATCTTATAGATGCTGTAAAATATTTGCCCCAAGATGTAAAAGTTGTATTGTGTGCTTCAACTCCTGATACAGAGGAAATAAAAATGGAGATGGAGGAGAAGGTGAAGCTTTATCCAAATATAATTTGGATTGATAAAATGGTGACTAAAGAAGAGATTATTGAGCTTTACAGCAATGCAGAAGTATTCGTATGTCCATCTATTTATGAGCCGTTTGGAATCATAAACCTAGAAGCGATGGCATGCAATACTCCCGTAGTTGCTAGCGCAACTGGAGGCATAAAGGAAGTTGTGGTAGACGGAGAAACCGGATTTTTAGTAGAACCCGGTAATCCTGAAGATTTGGCGGAGCATATTAAAAAGCTACTTGACGATAGAGAACTTGCAGCAACATTTGGCGCAAACGGCAGAAAAAGAGTTGAAGAGATGTTTAGCTGGGAATCAATTGCGAAGAAAACTTATGACATGTACGAAGATGTGATTGAAAATTATAAAAAATGAACGGTAAATCAATTTCAAATTTTATTTTATTTTCTAGTGAGCTTAATAGGCTCTTTTTTTTATTTGTCGTTTAGACTTTTAAATTTTACGATAAAGATGTATACTATTATTAGAAAATTTTTGTTGGAAGGTAATTATGGAAAATACGAATATTTTATACAGTTTAGTAATAGATTATGGATATTTAGCCTTATTTTTAGCATTGGTTGTGGAAGGAACCGGCATGCCTGGGCCTGTTGAGATACTATTTCTTGCTGCAGGTTACCTTATATCAAAAGGACAGATGAACTTTCTAGCTGTTGCGCTTATAGCAGCTTTAGGCAATGTAACAGGGAATACTTTAGCGTACATAATAGGCGCCAGATCCGGCAGAGTATTTGTAGAGAAATATGGTCGCTTTTTAAAGATAACTGTAAAAGACTTGGAGGGCATGGACCGCTGGTTTTCGAAGTATGGTGGCATGACTAACCTCATAAGCCGTCTTATTGGATTGCCCAGGACACCTGCTATTTGGGCTTCAGGCATAACACGCATGGATTTCAAATCGTTTTTTATATTTTCAGCTATTGGAGACCTTTTGTGGTCACTCTTTTGGACATCTGTATCATATTTGGTATCAATGCAGATCTTGAAGATCGATTTAATAGGAAAGACATACCCATGGTGGATGTACTTTGTGATGTTGATTGGCTTTGTCTTATTTATGTACGTTGTATGGAGGATATTTTTATGGATGAAGGAAAAATACTTGACATAGAAATAAAGATCATTTCAGATGTAAATACTCTTTTAAGCATTAAAGACATATGGCATGAGCTTGAGGATAATTCAAAGATGTATCCTTTCAATACTTTTGAGTGGGTCGTAAATTGGTGGAAATACTTTGGAAGCGGTAAAAAGCTATGGGTTCTTCTAGTAGTTGATGACTACGGACCGATTGGAATAGCGCCATTCATGATTACATTTGGCGAGATGGGATTACCTGTAAGAAGGATAAAATTTATTGGTTCCAATAACAGTGATTACCTTGATTTTGTAGTAAGGCATGGTTGTGAGGATATATTTTATCGTTCGCTGATAAAATATTTGGAGACTGTCATAGATCAATTTACAGTTTTAGATCTCGAGCACCTTCCTGAGGACAGTGGTATATATCCTTACATAATGGGAAGTGGCCTTTACTATGATTATGATGTACAGGATATATGTCCTTATATAGAGCTTCCTTCTACATGGGATGAATATCTGGATTCCCTTGATGGAAAATTCAGAAGAAATATAAAGTATGAGATAAAGAGATATTTTAGTAAGCATGAAGGCAACTTTATGTGCGTTACAGATGAGAATGAGATTGATGATTCAATGGATAGGCTTATTGAAATGCATCAGGCAAGATGGAGAAAAAGACATATGCCTGGGGCATTTTATTCTAAGAGGATTAGAAATTTTCACAAGGATGTTGCATTTGACTTTCTTGAGCGGGGGATATTGAGCTTATTTGAACTGAGAGACAAAAACAAGACTGTGGCAAGTTTATTAAGCTACCATATTGGTGGTAAAAGGTATTATTATATAAGCGGTTATGATTTGAATTACAGCAGATTAAGCGTTGGCGCTGTTACTTTGGGGCTTTCTATAAAGCGCTCAATTGAAGTGGGAGATGAAGTTTATGATTTTCTAAGGGGAGATGAAAAGTACAAAGAAGATTGGACTAAACACAAAAAAAGAAACATGAGGCTAGTTGCTTCATATCCATCTATTGCAGGCAGGTTTTACCTTTACTACATTATTGCTGAAAATAAAATAATAAACAAGATAAAAGATAGGTTCAGTCATGACTGAACCTATCTTAATAAAAATGTATTAAGGTAAGAGGCAAAGTTAGTTTGCTGCTTTTGCATATTTTAAGCTGACTGGATCTGTGTAGGCAGGGACTACGATATTTTTGGATGTTTCTATGTCCACTTTTATACCGTAATATTTAAGAGTATCTACAATGCCGCCTTTAAGGTTTAATGATGCCTGAAGTGTGTCAGGATTTCCTATTGCCTTTATGACGTACGGCGGTGCATACCTTGTAGAATTTATGTTTATAGTTGGACCTACACATCTTATTTCAGATGTGGCTATAAGCCTCTGGTCATTTATGGAGATTGCTTCAGCTCCGCCAGCTTTAAGCTCATTTACGACTTTAAGCAAGTCTTCATCGTGAACTAAAAACATATTTGGATCTTCACCATCTTTTGGCTGCAGGTCGCTGTCGTTAAGGGTAACTATTACACCAGGTCCTGACAAAGCAGTGAAACCTGCCAACTCCTTGTATTTTTCTACATCCTGAGACAGAGCGTTTAACGTTGCTTCATATTTTGAAGATGAGCTGTTTAAAGCGCTGAGCTTTTGATTTAGCTCTGCCACTTGCTGTTTTAAAACATTTCTTTCATCTGTCATATTTTGTAGTTCACTGCTTAGTTCATCTACATTTGCACTGCTGTTGCGGGTCGAAGCTGCAGCTGTTTTTACACTGCCTTGGATAGTTTTAAATTCCATTGATATCATGAAGCCCATTATTAAAAATACAATAACAAATGAGACAACTTGAAAAACCTTACCCTTCATATTTATCCATCCTCCCCATGGGCAAACAATATCTACTTAAAAATTTCATTTTCATTTTCTATATATAATAATAACATGCTTAAAGATAAAATTTATTAAAAAAATATTAATATTATATTACAAATTAGTAATGAATTCATTTTCTTATTAAATTTTAATTTATTTTGTTTTTATCACCACCATTTTTTTCATCTGTTGCTTTCTTTAGGGAAAGTATTTCCTCTAAATCCTTATTGTACTTGTCTATTTTAAGCATAGTACTTCTATATGCCAAAATATCCTCTTCATTTTTTTGTATGCATTTTATAAGCGATTTTTTTACGCTGTCAAAAAGAGTATCATAACTCATATAGTCGTGTATATCTAGGTCATCTATCTGTACTGTCACTAATTGGTCATTTTCTACTTTAAGAAGGTAAAAAGCATTATCCGGTTTAATGACTATCTTCTCATCTATGCCCCTGTCAAAAATTACGATGCCTTCTCCTGTCGCAAATGTCTTGCCGCTGTAGCTTCTTAGTGTTACATTTTCATTTGCTATGTATTTTTTAAGCGATAGCAGAATGTCTTTTATCTCTCTTATTGATTTACATAAGATTTCCTGCATTTTTTTACTGGCATTTTCCTTATCCCTTTCGCTTTCAGATAGTCTATCCATCAATTTTTTTATTTCTTCAATATCGCTCATTTTAAATATCAATCCTTTCAAAAAATCATTAATATGTTTCATTTCTAATATTCCACTTGTATTTATTTTTAAACCAATAATCCACGATTCGAGCTTAAAAAAGTATACAAAAAAATAACACAAACCTACGTCGAGAGGAATTGACGGTAGTATATTAAAGCGGTATAATGAATATATGGAAAAACAAAAGGGCAATATAATATTAAAAGGGAAATATAAACCTGAATATAAAGAAAAGCTGCTTGATTTAGCCAAATTTTTTTCTGATAATGGCTTTGTTCCTACTGAACATGCATTGAATGAAATACTGGGGAAAACAGCTTCTGGGAGATTGCCAGATGACAAACAGATGTTATTGGATGTATTACAAAATGGTGAAAATTATATTGAACCTAATGGCAATATAGTCAGGTATAAAAATGGCATATCAGCACATATTGATAGAGAACATGGCTGGATAATTACTATAACTCCAAGAAAACGAATAGTAAAAGAATGGAGGCGAATTAATGAGTAATGTCGCAATACAATTAATAGAAATTTGTCGGCAATATGTAAATAATAACTTAAACATAAATGAATTTATCGAAGATTTCCAAGTGCTTTATGAACAAAAGCAAGATTTATTAACAGATGAAGAAATGAGTTTGTTTGATGATATTTATATGGCTTGTGAATATTATGAACAGGATGAAAATATAAGAAATGAATATCACTTGTATATTGGAGAAAATGAATTAAGACAAAAAGTGCAAAAACTTGTAAAAAAGTTAGCAGCATAATAAACCGCTAAGGCATGATAGCTAAAGCGGTATTTTTATGCAATTAAAAGGAAAAATGATATCTGATAAACCGCGGAAAAGTATTTTAGAAAACAACTATAAAGATAATATTTCAAAGCAAAAAGGATAAAATAAGATTAAAATTTTAGACAATTTTATCAAAAAAATGTATAATATTATTAAGAGAAAATTTATATTATTTAGGAGGTAATGTTATGAGTAAAGTGGCCATAATAGGTTCAGGATTTGTAGGTGCTACATCCGCATTTACATTGGCTCTAAGTGGGACTGTGACAGACATTGTTTTAGTAGATTTGAACAAGGACAAGGCGATAGGCGATGCACTGGACATAAGCCACGGTATACCGCTTATACAGCCTGTAAATGTGTATGCTGGCGACTACAAGGATATTGAGGGAGCAGATGTAGTAGTTGTAACAGCAGGTGCGGCTCAAAAGCCAGGAGAGACTAGGCTGGACCTTGTAAAGAAGAATACATCTATATTCAAGTCCATGATACCTGAACTTTTAAAATACAATGATAAAGCTATATACCTGATTGTAACAAATCCTGTTGATGTATTAACGTATGTTACATACAAAATAGCGAAACTTCCGTGGGGACGCGTATTTGGTTCAGGTACTGTCCTTGACAGTTCCCGATTTAGGTATCTTTTAAGTAAACATTGCAATATTGATCCTAGAAATGTACATGGAAGGATAATTGGAGAACACGGTGATACAGAATTTGCGGCGTGGAGCATAACAAATATTTCAGGAATATCATTTAATGAGTACTGCAATCTGTGCGGGCGAGTTTGTAATACAAATTTCAGAAAAGAAGTGGAAGATGAAGTAGTCAATGCGGCTTATAAAATTATAGATAAGAAAGGTGCTACATATTATGCAGTGGCGGTGGCAGTAAGAAGGATAGTTGAGTGCATTATAAGGGATGAAAATTCTATTCTTACTGTTTCAACTCCATTAAATGGTCAATACGGCGTAAGAGATGTATCTTTAAGCTTGCCATCAATCGTAGGCAAAAATGGTGTTGCAAGGATTCTGGATTTGCCTTTGGCTGATTACGAAGTTGAGAAATTTAGACGTTCGGCAAGTGTAATGGCAGATGTAATAAAACAACTGAATATATAAATTCTTCAAAAACTAAAGCGGCTTTTATCTGAATGGTAAAGGCCGCTTTTTTATGAATATAAAAAATACAAAGTGGAAAATCTAAATAAAGGTGATGCAATATGCAGAATATGAGTCCTCAAGAAATTATATCAAGTGCTTTTATAAAAGCAAAAAAATCTGAGAATATTATACATAATAAGGCAAAAGATTACGGGAAAAATATATCAGATAGCCAGATGCAAGCGATATTGAAGCAAATAGAGATAACGGCTTTAAACCATGTGGACAAAATAGTGACAGCTGAGAAGACGATGCATATTAATTCTCTTGTCAAAAAGAATATGTCAAGAGATATAATCGACGCGCTGCAAGATTTGGTGAAAGATTTGATTAATCAGCAGATATTTTACAATGAAAATCTTATAATTATTACGAATCCATACGTAAGGCAGATATTTACGCAAATGAGGGATGATGAAATGAGGTTTATCACCATGATTCAGCAGAGTATAGAGTCATTAAAGTCTAAGCCGACTGAGCCTAATAGTGTTGTATATACGACACCGAGGGAAAATGCATGAAAGTAGCTATAATAGGAGCAGGCTCAGCAGGTTTAACCGCAGCCATAAGGCTTGAATCATATGGTATTAAGCCGGATATATTTGAGAGAAAATCGAAAGTCGGCGATACATTCAATCATGTTGCAGGACTTTTAAATGTAATAAATAGACCAATAAATGATCCGCTGGATTATTTAAAAAATAATTTTGACGTAAACATTGAACCATTAAACAACATAAACAGGATTGTGATGCATGGACCAACAGTTACACGCACAGTAACCAGTAGAAGATTGGGCTATTTTTTGTTGAAGGGGCAGGGTGCCACATCTGTAGAAAGCCAGCTTTATAAAAAATTGAAGACAAATGTAAATTTTAATGTTCATGCGGATTATAAAAATTTAAAAGAAGCATATGATTATGTTATAGTAGCAACAGGGAATCATCAGATACCAAATGAATTAGGCTGCTGGCATACGCTTGTCAAGACAAGGCTTAAAATAGCGGAAGTTATAGGCAAATTCGATCCCAATGCTCTTACAATGTGGATGAATACAGCCTACTGCAAAAGTGGTTACGTGTATTTGGCACCGTTTGATGATAGAAGGGCCGTTCTTGCATTGATTGTGCCATACATTACCAAAGAAGAGATAGATAAGTATTGGGAAAATTTTTTAAAGATAGAGAAAATAGGTTATGATATTATATGTGTATATGATTATGAGCATATATCTGGAAATAGTTTTCCACATACGTATGAAAATTTGTACTTCATAGGTAATGCAGGTGGAGCGATTGAACCGTTTTTAGGATTTGGACAGTTTGCATCAATTTTAGGTGGAGCATTGGCTGCCAAAAGCATTGCCACAGGCTGCAATTTTGAGAATGAAATGGCTTATTTGACAAATGCTAATATAAAGCTATTGGAGTTTAGAAAAGCTATTGATACTGTAGATAATGATAAAATTGATAGGCTTATAAAGTTTCTGACTACACCTTTAATAAAGCAGTTAATTTATGATACAAATTTTAATATAATTAAATACTCTTCATTTTTAATACGATATGCTGTAAATGAGTTATTTAGAGTTTAAAGACAGATAAAATTTTACGAAAGGAAATTATTGATATGAAGGTTGCCATAATAGGAGCTGGGATAGCAGGTCTTGCATGTGCCCATGAGCTTGAGAGGATGGGTATAACGTGCATATTGTTTGAGAGGAAAAACATGATAGGTACAATACAGCCAAATATAGGTTCTTTTTTTAATATGGAAGATAGGCCAATTAAAGACCCTATAAACTACTTCAGACATATATACGGCATCTCCATGAGTCCTGTACAGAGGATGACTACTATTATCATGCACTCTCCTAAATATAGAGCGGTTGTGAAAGGCAATCACGGGTATTTTGTGTTAAGAAGCAAAGATATGAATTCACTTGATAATCAGTTAGCAAGAGACGTAAAGTCAAAGATAAACTTTAACTCTGATCCAGACTTTAAAGAACTTTCAAGGGAATATGATTATGTTGTCGTTGCAACTGGCAATTCAAGTATATTAGAGAAACTTACAGAGTGGAGGACAACAGTGACAACCTGGATTAAAGGTGCAACTGTATTGGGAAATTTTGAACCACACACAGCAGAACTTTGGTTTAATACAGATTATGCCCGTTCAGGGTATGGTTACCTTATGCCGTTTGATAAAAGCAGGGCTTCGTTGGTACTTATAACGACATATACACAGCATGGTGAACTTGATGATTTATGGCAGCTATTTCTACACAATGAAGGATTAAATTATGAGATTGTGGAAACATATGAGTTTGATCTTAACACAGGCATAGCAAAAGAGCATAAGATTGACAACTTGTATTTTGTAGGAAATGCCGCAGGATTTATCGATCCCCTTTTAGGGCTTGGAGCATTTCACGCATTGGAAAGTGGTATTTTTGCGGCTAGGTCTATTGCGACCGGCAAAGATTATGAAAAAATGGTTAAAGTGATTACGGATAAGTTGAATGTGCTTTCGGATTACAGAGATAAACTGGATAAGTTTAAAAACAGCGACTACGATAGAATGGTGAAAATATTAGGCATGCCTATTATAAGGCATGTAATTTACAATACAAACATCGACGTGATAAAATATGCGCATCCAATCATCCGCATTTTTAAATAAAATAAAAGATTAAAAGGCATTGCTTGTCTTTTAATCTTTTTTATATCAGAGATTCCAGAGCTGAAGTCCGGTAAACTCGTCGTCTACTCTCTCAAGGCTATTTTCACCGTAGTCAACTATTACAAATTCAGCAGCGAATATTTTTGTACCTTCCATCAGGTGTCCACCAAACACATTTCCGTCTTTGTCTGCCAATGTTATATGTACATGTGGAAAAGGTTTGCCATTTTTTAAAGAAATATTTCCTATGGCGCTTAATATTTCCATGTGTTCGTTTTTTTCGATGAATTTGTATTCTTTTGTAGATTGGTTGAAATAGCCGAATCTGGCTTTTTTGACTGCTCCAATTATCCTTATTTCTCCCGATCTTATATTTTCACTTGTTATAAAAGTATTTATCTCTTGTAGAAGATCATTATCGTATTTAAAGCGCCCAATAAATCTTCTTTTGACATCTATGTTGATATATCCCATATTAAAAACCTCCTTAACTTGAATTTATGTAGAGATAATTATTGTATCAATTTAGATAACCTTATATATAATTATACCACAGCAATCTTTGAAAAAATATGGCAATAAGATTTCTCTTGAATATAATAATATCAAAAATTGAGAGGAGGTCATACTATGCCATATTGTCCATCAGGAAGGTATTACACAATCGCCCCAGGAGATACGTTGTGGCTTATATCGCAAAAAATAAATAGGCCTGTGGAAGACATAATAAAAGAGAATCCAGGCATAGATCCTAATAGGCTAATGGTGGGGCAAGTAATATGTCTGCCACCCATAATTCCTTATGGCAAAACCACTGAATGTCCAACAGGGATATACTGGGAAGTAGCACCAGGTGATACACTTTATAAAATTGCAAAAACTGTAGGTACGACTGTCGATAAAATATTGGCGCTAAATCCTTACATTGATCCTGACAATCTTATGGTAGGTCAGGTGATATGTTTGCCGATTCCTGGATAGTGTAAAAGACCTGCTTCGGCAGGTTTTTACGTTAGAGCAAAAAATTTTTTAACATTAACTTGACATTTAAAATCATCAGTACTATAATAAAATTAAATCTAATGTTAACGTGAACAAATTTTCATGGGAGAGAGCTGATTATATGAAAAAGTTTATGGATGAAGATTTCCTTCTAAATAATGAAACTGCTGTTAAACTATTTCATGATTATGCATCAAAATCGCCTATTTTTGATTTTCATTGCCACCTGAATCCTAAAGATATCTATGAAGACATAAGGTTTAAAAATATTACTGAAGTTTGGCTATATGGCGATCACTACAAATGGAGACTTATGAGAAGCAATGGAGTAGATGAAAGGTATATTACAGGTGATGCAGATGATTATAGCAAATTTTTAGAATTTGCTAAAACGATACCTATGGCTATTGGCAATCCTGTTTATCATTGGACACATTTAGAGCTTCAAAGGTACTTTGGTATAAATGAGCTTTTAAATGAGAAAACGGCTCCAATGATATGGGAAAAAGTTAATTCTATGTTAAACAGCAGTGAATTCAGCGTAAGAAATATTATAAAAAAATCCAATGTAAAGATATTGTGTACAACAGATGACCCAACAGATAGCCTCGAGTATCATAAGCTTTTAAAAGAAGATGATAGCTTTAACGTAAAGGTTTTGCCTGCATTTAGACCTGATAAAGGCATAAATATTGATAAAGATGATTTTAAAGATTGGGTTAAGAAGCTAAGCGAAGTATGTGGCAAAGCTATTGAAAGTTATGATGATTACTTAGATGCTTTAAACAGCAGATTGGAGTTTTTTGATAGCTATGGATGCAGATTGTCAGATCATGCATTGGACTTTGTGGCTTATGAAGAAAGTACAAAGGAAGAAGTCGATGAAATATTCAAAAAGGCATTAAAAGGCGAGAAGTTGTCTCAGATTGAAGTAGATAAATACAAGACAAGTGTTCTTCAGTTCTTAGGAAAGAGATATAAAGAGCTGGGCTGGGCGATGCAGCTTCACATAGCAGCACTGAGAAATACAAATACGAGAATGTTTAAAAAGTTAGGTCCTGATACTGGCTATGATTCCATAAATGACGTAAATATTGCATATCCACTTTCGAAGCTTCTAGATTCATTGGAGAGTACAGGATCTCTTCCTAAAGTTATTTTATATACATTGAATCCTAAAGATAATTATGTTTTAGCAGCTTTGATGGGCAGTTTTCAAGGTGAAGGTATTCCGGGTAAAATGCAGTTTGGCTCTGCATGGTGGTTTAATGACAATATAGATGGAATGACAGAGCAGATGAAGACACTTGCTAATGTAGGGCTTCTAAGCAAGTTTGTTGGAATGGTTACTGATTCCAGGAGTTTTCTATCTTATCCAAGACATGAATATTTCAGGAGAATATTGTGCAATTTGATTGGCGAATGGGCAGAAAAAGGAGAAGTGCCTGATGACATGGATCTATTGGGTAAGATAGTTCAAGATATATCATTTAATAATGCAGTAAATTATTTTGGAGTTTAGTTCATTACATTTATACATTCAATTTGGAAGGTGCAGGAAATGAGCGTTACAATAAAAGATATAGCAAAACTTGCAAATGTTTCACATACTACAGTGTCCAGAGCATTAAATGACAGCCCACAGATAAAAGAAGAGACAAAGGCTAAGATCAAAGAAATTGCGAGGAAGCTTAATTATGTTCCAAATTACAATGCTAAAAGTTTGGTTCTTAATAAGTCTTACAATATAGGGCTGTTCTTTTCTACGATTTTCAAAGGAACTTCTCCTAGCTTTTTCTATGAGACTGTACGAGGTGTTAATAGCGTAATCAAGAAAAACTACAATCTGATAATAAGAGGAATAGACGAGTACAAAGATTACTCGTCTATTGAAAAAAACCGTTTTGATGGAATCATTCTCACAAGTCAAAGTGAAAGTGATAATGAATTTATGTATTATGTATTGCGAAAAAATATACCTTTAGTCGTTTTGAATAGAGAAGTTAACGAAAAGTCGGTTGTGAACATACTAAGCGAAGAAAAAACAGGTGCGTACAATGCAGTTAAATATCTGATAGAAAAAGGACATAAAGAAATAGCTATAATTGAAGGTAAAGAAGGATTTAAATCTACTATAGATAGAAAAGACGGATTTTTAAAGGCACTTATCGAAAGCAAAATACTAATAAACAAAGACTATATCGTAAGCGGTGAATACGACATAGAAAGTGGATACAGTGCAATGAATAAATTATTGAAATTGCCTAAAATACCTACGGCCGTATTTTGCTCCAATGATGATATGGCAGTTGGTGCGATAAAAGCTATTTACGAAAGAGGCCTTAGAGTACCTAATGATATATCTGTGATTGGGTTTGATGATAGCGAATTTTGCAGATATATAATTCCTGCCTTGACAACGGTAAGGAAACCTATAAAGGAAGTAAGCCAAAAAGGTGCTGAGAAGTTGATGAATATGCTGGAAAACAACGAAAATAGTGGCGAAAAGATATATATACCAGCAAAATTGAAAATAAGGGATTCAGTGGCAAGTTTGCTGGTGTAATTTTTTTATTAGAGGAAATTGCATAATTCAAAAATTAAAGGTAAGTTGTTAACATATAGTGTTATGTTTGTAAATAAACTACAATATATTAATATATTTTGGTAAAAAAGCTAATTATGAATTTTGATCATTATATTATAGATAAGGGAATTAGATATTATAAATCACCATAATAGAGTTACATGTAAAATTTTTATAAGAATAGAGACAAATGCTTACTTCTGTGGTGTTAATATGGTGTTACACCATAAAGTTATTGTCTATAGGGGTAGAGCAAATATTCCAAAATAGATAAAATTTTTATATGCATACACAACAATATAAAATATTTTTTTTAAAATAAAATGTTCACGTGTGCTAACAAATATATCAAGGAGGTTGAAATTGATGAAGTTATCGTCAAAGATTTATAAGGATTATAAGAAATACCCAGAAAAAGTTGTACAGTTTGGAGAAGGGAACTTTCTAAGGGCATTTGTCGACTGGATGATTAATGAGATGAATGAAAAAGGCGTTTTTAATGGAAGTGTCGTTGTCGTCCAACCTTTAAGGAATGGATTAGTTCACCTATTAAATGAGCAGGATGGCCTGTATACGCTTATTCTTCAAGGCATAAAGGATGGAAAGGCTGAGAGGGTGCATAAGATAATGAACAGCATCAGCAGAGGAATAGATCCATACAGAGATTATGAAAGCTTTCTTAAAGTGGCCGAAAGTGATAGTATAAGATTTGTGGTGTCAAATACCACTGAAGCAGGTATAGCATTTGATGAAAGTGACAGGTTTGACATTACACCGCATAACAGCTTTCCGGCAAAATTGACTGCCTTTATGTATAGAAGGTATAAACACTTTAATGGAAGAAGTGACAGAGGTCTTATTGTAATTCCGTGTGAACTTATTGACAAAAATGGTTTGAAGCTTAAAGAAATGATTTTAAAATACGCAGATTACTGGAATCTAGAAAAAGGGTTTGTTGACTGGGTAGAAAATGACAATGTATTTTGCTCGACTTTGGTTGACAGGATTGTAACAGGATATCCAAGAGAGGATATCGACAAGATACAGGAGGAGATAGGATACGAAGATAGTCTGATAGATGTAGGAGAAATATTCCACTTATGGGTTATTGAAGGGCCGAAGTGGATTGAAGAAGAGTTTCCTGCAAGCAAGATTGGCTTAAATGTTAAATTTGTAGATGATATAACGCCATACAGGGATAGAAAAGTAAGAATTTTAAATGGAATGCATACGACGATGGTACCTGTTGCTTATCTATATGGTATAGATACAGTCAAGGAAGCTGTAGAAGACGAAGTGGTAGGCAAATTCATAAGAGATGCTGTATATGAGGAGATAATGCCTACTTTGGACTTGCCGGAAGACGAGATTAAAGAGTTTGTCAAAGAAGTCTTTGACAGGTTTAAGAATCCATACGTAAAACACTACCTGACAAGCATAGCCCTTAATGCAATGTCAAAATATGAGACAAGAGTTTTGCCTTCTCTTTTAGAATACGTCAAAAGGTATGGAAAGCTTCCTAAAAAACTTGTTTTTTCACTTGCTTCTTACATGGAATTTTATAAAGGAAATAGAGGTAATGAGACAATACCATTAAGTGATGAGCCAGAAATACTTGAGCTATATAAGAATTTGTGGAAACAATATGACGGTAGCTATGACAGATTAAACTATATTGTCACAGAAATACTTGAATATGACAAAATTTGGAAAATAAATCTAAACGATGTGGAAGGTTTGAATACTGCTGTTACAGAGTATCTCTACTCAATTGAGAAAAATGGAATCAAGGAATCCTTAAAAGAGGTGCTAAAATAATATGAAGGATGTCATTAAAATAAATTCCAGCGACAATGTGGCAGTCGCATTAAGGAATATAAAAAAAGGTGAAGAAATTGTAGAAGATGGTAGAAAAATAACACTTCTTGATGATGTGCCGAGGGGCCATAAAATCGCTTTAGGAAATATTAAAGAAGGACAGAACGTAATAAAGTATGGGTATCCTATAGGTCATGCACTTTCAAATATATCTGAAGGTGCATGGGTTCATACCCACAACATGAGAACAAATTTAAGTGGTATTTTAAACTATGTTTACAATAAAAAACAAATAGAAGGTAATAAACAAAAAAATAGAAACATTACTTTTAAGGGATATAAAAGGAAATACGGCAAAGTAGGTATAAGAAATGAGCTGTGGATTGTACCGACTGTAGGTTGTGTAAATGGTTTAGGAGAAAAAATTATAAACAGATTCAAAGATGAAGTTAAGATAGACGGTATTGACGGAATAGAGATATTTAAACATAGCTATGGGTGTTCACAGCTTGGAGATGATCATGCCAATACAAGAACAATTCTAATGGATATAGTAAAGCATCCCAATGCCGGCGGTGTCTTGGTTTTAG
>Ga0207747_1001011_pt1 | contig 23507 bp, 20 predicted proteins | sample HigsolmetaGSP11D_FD_184839 | JGI IMG/M metagenome (GOLD analysis project Ga0207747, IMG submission 184839) | High solid enriched microbial communities from the Joint BioEnergy Institute, USA - SP1-1-D (SPAdes) | ecosystem: Engineered > Bioreactor > SSF (Solid state fermentation) > Aerobic >...
TCCAACGGGAGACTGGCGAGCGTTTCTCGCAATATCTCATGCGGGTGAGAATGGAGACCGCCAAACAGCTGATCGAGTCGAACCCGGCGGACAAGCTGTACGAAATCTCGGAGAAGGCAGGTTTCGGTGACAATTACCATTACTTCAGCCTGGCGTTCAAGAAGTACACCGGTCTGACTCCATCCGAGTACAAGAAGTTGCATGAACCTGCAGCGGGGTCTTGCTAGTTGGCAAGCCCTTTTTTGTTAAGGATGTTGGTGATTGACGATGTTGGTTATTTATAACTTTCAGTAAGTTTTTCGGAAGGTAATTCGGAATCGGCTGATCTACAATGGGGTTACATCAATCAAAGGAGTTGATAAGAAAAATGATGAAGCGTTTTCGACTACCTACCATCATGGCTTTCCTGCTTATCGTCATGGTCATGATCAGCGCTTGTTCAGGGGGGACCGGAAACAGTGGAGCGAATGGAACCGGGTCAGCGTCAACGAGCGGCAAACAAGAGACAAGCTCGGGCACAAATGCAGGCTCAGGCAATGACAACTCAGAACCTGAACCGGTCAAACTCAGCATCGCATGGTGGGGTTCACAGACGAGACATGATTACACCCAAAAGCTGCTGGATCTGTATACCGAACTGAACCCGCATGTCACGTTTGAAGCGACCCCATCCGGCTGGGACGGTTACTTCGACAAGCTGTCCGCACAAGCCGCTGGCGGCAAGCTGCCGGACATCATCCAGATGGACTATCAGTATATCGCCACTTTCAGCAACAATGATTTGCTGGCAGATCTGCAGCCTTTCGTGGACAACCAGACGTTGGATCTAGGCAAAGTCGATGAGAACATCGTCGGTTCAGGCAGAGTGAATGGCGAGCTGACAGGGATCGCCATATCCAGCACCGCGCTCGCGGTAACATATAACCCGGATGTGTTCGCGAATGCAGGTGTGGAGGCTCCGAATCCGGAGTGGACATGGGAGCAATTTATTGACACCATGACCCGCATTGCTGACAACACGGGCAAGCTGGGAACAGAGAATCTGATCGACACGCAGATCTTCTCCTATTGGGTACGTCAACATGGGCAGCACCTGTTCGCGGAGGACGGAAGTGCGCTGGGTTATGAAGATGATGCCATCATGGTGGACTTCATCAACATGGTCAAGAGTCTTCAGGACAACAAGTCGATGCCGACACCGGACGAATGGGCGCAATACGAATCCCAAGGCAAAGAGGCTTTGCCGGTTGTCACAGGGGATGCAGGGGTAAGGTTTGAATGGGCGAACTTTGCGGTCATCACCGCTGGCTCCAATCCGAACCTGAAGCCGGTGACTCCACCGCTCAAAGACGGAGGGGAGAACGGGCTCTGGATCAAACCGGGCATGTTCTTCTCTGTGGCCGAATCCTCCAGTCATAAGGAAGAAGCTGTGAAGTTCATCAACTGGTTCATCAACAGCAAGGAAGCGAATGACATCATCGCAGCGGAACGCGGAATTCCGGTCTCCTCGGAGATTCGCGATTATCTGAAAACTTCGCTGACTCCGCAGCAGCAGGACATGTTTGAATATCTTAATGTCGCGATCCAGTATTCCTCGCCGATCGATCCGCCGGAACCTTCCGGATTCGCGGAAGTATCCAAGGAATTCATCGATGCCGTGAACAAGGTCATGTATGATCAGATCACGCCTGAGGAAGCGGCACAGAACTTCCGGAAGGTGGCGAATCAGATCCTGGCGCGCAATGCGAATTAGCCGGTGTAGATAGAGAGATGGTTTGAAAGGGGGCTGCCGCAGGTGATGTCGGCAGCCTCTCCCTTCATGAAAGGAGACTGCATCGATGAAAACCATACTCAAGACATCCAGGAAAGAGAATGAGAATCTGGTCGGGTATACGCTGCTTGCTCCCTGGTTGATCGGATTCCTGGTCATTTTCGTGGTTCCCATGGCGGCGTCCCTGTACTATTCCTTCACCAATTACAATATGCTCAGGGCTCCGCGCTTCGTAGGCTTGGACAACTATGTTCGGATGTTTACGCAGGACGATTCGTTCTGGATATCGCTGCGGGTGACGTTCTTCTATGTGTTGGTGATGGTGCCCCTGAGGCTGGCCTTCGCCCTGTTCATCGCGATGCTGCTGAACACCAAGCGGAAATTTCTCGGGCTTTATCGGACGTTTTATTATATCCCGTCGATTGTTGGCGGCAGCGTCGCCGTGTCGATCGTATGGAAACAGATCTTCGGCAAGGACGGGGTGGCGATGTCGCTTCTTGCTGCCATCGGCATCGAGCAAAAGCTCTCGTTCATCGGCAACCCGGACACGGCCATCTGGACGATCATCCTGCTCGGTGTCTGGCAGTTCGGCTCATCGATGCTGATCTTCCTCGCAGGCTTGAAGCAGATTCCCTCCAGCCTGTACGAGTCCGCCCTGATCGATGGTGCGAATGCATGGTCGAGATTCTGGCGCATCACGATTCCGATGCTCACGCCTGTCATCTTCTTCAATCTGATCCTGCAGATCATCAATGGCTTCAGGGTGTTTACCGAAGGGTTCATCATCACCGATGGCGGACCACTGGACAGCACGTTGTTCTTTGTATTGAATCTGTATCGCCGGGCGTTTACGTATTTTGAGATGGGATACAGCAGCGCGATGGCCTGGGTATTGGTAGCGATCATCGCCTTCTTCACGCTGATCCTCTTCAAGACGCAATCGTCCTGGGTGCATTACGAGTCGAAGGAGGGAGGCAGATGAACGTGGGGAAGCGATCACGCGTGAATTCGTTCCTGTTCCATGCTCTATCGATGCTGCTGGGATTCTTCATGATCTATCCGCTGCTCTGGACGCTGGCAAGCTCGTTCAAGGATAACAGCACGATCTTCAGGAATGCGTACTCCCTGATTCCTGAGCAGTGGGGGATCATAGACAATTATGTGTCGGGATGGAACGGGATCGGCGGCGTGCCCTTTGGCACATTCATTCTGAATTCGTTCCTCGTCGCGGCAATCGGCACGGTGGGCGGCGTGATCTGCTCGCTGATGGCGGCCTATGCCTTTGCCCGGGTAAAGTTCAGGCTGAGCGGCTTCTGGTTTATGTGCGTGATGATCACGTTGATGATCCCGAATCAGGTAATGATTGTGCCGCAGTATATTCTGTTCAAGAAACTGCACCTGATCGATACGCTGACCGCGCTCATCATGCCCTGGTTCTTCGGCAGCGCTTTTTTCATCTTCCTGATGGTCCAGTTTATTCGCGGGTTGCCGATCGATCTGGACGAGGCGGCGAAGATAGACGGCTGCAGCAAGTTCGGCGTGTTCTACCGGATCACCATACCGCTGGTGTCGCCAGCCATCGTCACCTCGACGATCTTTTCCTTCTATTGGATCTGGCAGGATTTCTTCCAGCCGCTCATCTTCATGAGCGACACGACGAAGTTCACGGTATCCCTGGCGCTCAATCTGTTCCTGGACCCGAATTCCTACAGCAACTACGGCGGCATGTTCGCCATGTCCGTCGTCTCCCTGATTCCGGTCATCCTGGTCTTCCTCTTCTTCCAGAAGTACCTGGTGGAAGGCATCGCTACCAGCGGCATCAAGGGATAGATACTCAGAAGCACCTGACCGGTTCCCGCGTATGGGGGACTGAATCAGGTGCTTCTTGTTATCATGAAGTGTGCGCGTGCAGGTGCCAATGCGATTATCTTGACGACCCTGCAGCCGTTCCCAATCGATCCATGTTACGGGAGGGGGCTGACTACATCCCTTTATGGCGCATCAGCCCGCCGCGACACCTCCCATTCTGCGTCAACCGGAGGCAGCTCGTCGCCCAGGGTCAGGTAGATGCGGTCGATTCGGAGTTCCGACTTGCGTGCGATGATCGACATTTGATGCTCGCCGGCAGGGATATAGAGGTCGCTTAGCAAGCACCAATAATAGGCGTAGGCGGTGTTGTACGTATGCAGCTTGCCTCTGCCGAGCTGTTCAGATAGAGGCTGCACGACACCGTCCAGAGACAGCCAGCAGGAATCCGACTTGCTGTTGTAATGCCACAGGAGGAGCCAAACCCGGTAAGTTCCGGCGGACTGTATCTGAATCCTGTAATGCATGGCAGGAGCGGCGAGCGGATCCTCCCACATGAGTCCCGGCTGAGCAACATGCATGGCGAGCCCTGTACGGGCGTTCGTCTCCGCCTGAAGATGGGTCCAGCGGATCTGTCTGCCGTCCTGACTTTCGCTCAGCCAGGCATCGCGCGACTCTTCCAGGGCATACTCGGCCTCAATGGCCAGGATGCCGTTCTGCTCGATGAACATCCCGGAGCCGAACGTTGCGATAAGGTCTTTCGCACCCTGGCTTGGGCGGATGCGGAGCCAGTCACTGGACGTGGAGTTCTCCGGGAGAATCTCCGCGCCGCAGGGCCATCCTAAGCCAGAGTGACCAGGCTTGCCCTTTGCAACCTGCGGCCTGCTCACACAGGGGATGAATACCTGTTGATGGAACCGTTCGAAGAACGCTCTTGGTGCGTACAGCATATCCGGCAGCGGTACCTCATCAGCCTCCGTCCTGTAGATCTCCTCACAGATTCGCTCGATCGATTCCAGATCGGCTTCCGGACGTTCGATCCCGAATTCCTGAGCAAGCGTGCCATCATGCCAACTGGTTGCTGGACCCAGGTTGGTGTCGCGTCTGGCATGGCCAGTATAGATCACCAGCTTGCTGATCGTCACATACCGGTCGATCATATAGAGTCGAAGCCGATGTGTGCCGGCTGTCAGGTGCGGCAATGGGATAAGCAGCCGTTCACCGTTATTGAACACGGCCTGCTGCCAGTTGCCGGTCCACTCGTCACGCGTCTCTGATTCAACGATAGTCGGTTCCTCATCATCGAACCCGATGGCGAAGCGAATCCGGCCGGTGGCGTTTAGCGTCAGCGCACGGAATACTTCGAGCATGGCGCCGCCGCTGCGCGACACGAAGATCTCGTATTCCAGGTACGGAGCATTCCGAACATCCCCCTCCCAGGACGCCAGTTCGGAATACCAAGCCATGACAGCCGCTCCTTCGTACCGCCCGAGACCTGGGACGGTGATCCAGCCGCAACTGACAGGCTGCTCGGCGCACCGATCATCACTGGTATGGTCGGTTGAACCATCGCTATCGCGAACAGGCAGGTCGCCATGGTAAAACGTACGGGCATAGGAAGCAGCCGGAATGGACACATAGCCGTCCGCCTCGATAAACCCGCGGTATCCTTCTGGAACAGCTGGCTGCTCCTCAATCTGCACCTGGATCGGGATCTCCTCTCCGTCTCGCAGATTATGGACGATGATCAAGCCATGCTTGCCGGCATGCTGCACCGGATCTCGGGCGGTGATGACGATCCGCGCCTCCGTCTGGAACGTTCCTTCCGGTGTGGAGACGTCCAGCCACTCCGCGCCTTGGCGGATCTCGATGCGGTAAGGGATGCTTCCGACGCCCAAGTTTCCAAGCTCGATCCACTTCTGCCGTCTGCCATAGACGGAAAATCGCAGCTCCGACTCCTCGTTCCACAGATCGACGCGCATGCCGCCGCCCGCGATCTTGAGCGCAGGCTTGCGGGCGGGATGCATGGCGGTCGTTGGCGGCGGGAAGTCTTCCGGGGTGAGGATGCTGTCCCACTTGCCGCCGGACATTTTCTTGTTATAGTAGTGAAGCATGCGCCGCCTGTACTCCGACATCTTCACAGACAGTTCCGTATAGAGGTCGGCTGCCTGCATGTTGCCGCGTTCATAGGCCAGGATGCTGCGGTCGGCGCAGTAGTATTCCAGATTCGTGAAGTAGGAGGCGTGAATCTTCATCAGGAACAGCTGGAAGAAGGCCTCGCGTTCTTCTTCGGGCAAGCTTCGCCAGATATGATTGCCGCGCTGCCAGATCTCCTCGAGGCGCATGAGCCTTCGGCCAGCTTCATCCCCGTATGCGGTTTGCGAGAAAACGTAGTTATGCATGTGTTCGATCTTCCGCACGTTCGTCACCTGGGCGAAGAACTCATACAGCTCGGCTGCCTCCGCACCATGCTGTCCGGAGAAGTTGGCATTGATCCAATGCTCGGTGAAGCGTCGGGCATCCTTCGTGAGACCGTCCTCGCGGCCGGCTTCCCAGGCATAACGCAGGAAGAACTCCATATCTTGCTCGAGCGGCTTCAGGCCGCCGACATTCAGAACCCACAGCTTGCGGATGCCGGATTCATAGGCTTTCCACAGCTCATTGCCCGTATGGGCAAGCGGGATCGAGTTCAGGAACAGATAGCTCATCGCCGTTCCCGGGTGCGCCCAGTATGAGTTGTGGAAGTACAACCCGTGCCCGCCGGGGCGCCGGCGTTCCGCTTCGTTCGGATAACGGCGCATATGGCCAAAATTGTCATTGGCCCAGATCAGGGTGACATCCTCGGGGACCTCGAGTCCTTGATCGTAGAGATCCAGCACCTCTTTGTACGGGATGAAGGTCTTCAGCGCAGCACGCTCGCCTGATTCGCCAAGCACGTCGCGCAAGATCTGCTGTTGATCCCGTATGACCTGGGCGAGCAGAGCCACCTTGGCTGCGCGTTTCTGTTCCGGGGTCAGCGTCTCATCTTCATCGATCGCCCGGGTGTGGAAGCCCGAATCATGGATTCCACGCATGCCCATGGTATAGCAGACCTCGTAATGCCGATTGGCTTCGACGCTCTCGCGCCAATATTCGATCAGGATCTCGCGGTTCCGGCCTTCGATGGAATAATCGTATTCCGCATCATGATACCCCTTGCTCCGGAGCCAGGGTTCCCATTCATTCTGGTTGCTGCGCAGCAGCATATCGCAGTGGCTCGTTCCGATGACGATCCCCATCTCGTCCGCCAGTGCGTTATTTCTCGGATTCTCGTTGAAATAATTGACATGCATCGCCGGCCAGATATAGTTCGCCTTCAGGCGCAGGAGCAGCTCGAAGAGATGGCGATAGACGGTCGGACCGATCGTACCGTCCGGGCTATGTTGCTTCGCCCACGCTTCCAGTTCCTCTTCATCATTGATGAAGATGCCGCGATACGCAACGGATGGCCAATCCGCGCGGCAGTAATCCGCGGGGACAGAGAACTCATCCCTTGCCTTCACCGGCACGTCCGCCCAATAATACCAGGGAGAGACGCCGATCTGCTCACACAGATCGTAGATGCCGTAGATCGTGCCTCGCCGGTTCGTGCCGATGATGTACAATACGCCGTCTGCCGCTTGTTGCAGATAAGCTTCCCAACGCGGGGGGCCGGACTCATCCAGCAGTTTATGAATCGCCAGACCGGCCTCGCTCGCCGCTTCCCGGACCCAATCCTGATCCAGCGTGCCGATCCGGATCGTACTTCCTTCGAGTTCGTGCGAGAGCACGGCATGGCATCCAATTGCAAGGCCAATATCGCGGATGAGGTTCTTTGCCGCGAGCTGGACTGCGCTGTTCTCCTGCCCGGATACATAGATATGAACGTCCTGGTGCCGTTTGAACAGCATCAGTTGCTTGTTCGCCTCATGATAGTCGTTGCTCATGGATCATTCCTCCTGTTTAACATGCCTATTCAACATGCCGATGAATCATTTCCAAGATACATCTGGATCATTCATCCGTTTTGTTCTGGTCATCCCCCTGTAAGCTGTCACCGAACAGACGCACGGAGGCCTGCCACTGGCGGAACCCGGCAGGATATTGGGGGCGTTAAACCACCTGATTATCTAAAACTACTATACTTGAGAGCGAGGGCAAGAATCTTTAACTTTATTGCTGAATCGATGGATTATTGTAATATCTTGCTCTATAGGTTATGGTGAAGTAGGGGGGAGAAGCATGAGCGTGGAGCTGTTCGATCCGCATCCGCTTTTTTTCATCGAATACAAGCGATATGATACCGGCTACAGCATGCCCGATTACCATTATCATCAGGCTTATGAGCTTTATATTCTCGAGGAAGGTTATCATGACATGCTGATCAACGATCGCCTGTACACCGTCGGCATGCATGATGTGGCCCTGTTCAGGCCAAATCTGTTTCACAGGAGCAGGCGCAGCCAGCCTTGCGCCCGAACCTGCGTGTACTTCACCGAACGGTTCCTGCACATGCACTTCACGGAACGGCCGATCCGCATCCTGCTCGGTTGCTTCGAAGAAGAGGTTATCACCCTGCCGGATGGAGTGTTTCCGAAGGTGAAGAAGCTGCTCAGGCAGATGGCGAGAGAGGATGTGGAGCTGCAGGACAATCGCATCTTCCTGTACCTCGCGGAGCTTCTGGCGATTCTGAGTGACCATAAGGGTAAGCCGCGCGCAGAACGGCTATCGGCGGCCTATCCGGATATCGCACCGATCCTCGCGTACATGAATCAGAACTTCCATCAGATCCAACATATCGACGACATCGCCGATCACTTCTATATCTCGAAGTTCCATCTGTGCCGCAAATTCAAGGAAGCGACCGGAGTGACGCTGATCCAGTATCTGAACACGATCAGACTGCAGCATGCCTGCCAGATGCTGACCAGCACGAGCATGTCGATCCTGGAGATCAGCGCAGCCTGCGGATATAACTCCTCGATGTATTTCTGCAAGTTGTTCAAGCAAGCGATGAATGTTACGCCCGGCGAATACCGCAGAAATGCCAGAAACTCCTGACCTTTCGGTACAGGAGTTTCGCTGTGGTTGCGTTGACTGTCAGATTCAATCAAGCTTCAGCGGCTTGCGCAGTTTCCGCAGCGGAAGCGGGAGGAGCCTGATCTGCCCGATCCGTCTCCGGTGTGTCCGATCTGGTGATCTGAATCCGGCGAATCCGGAGCCGATCCTTATCCAGGATCTTGAACGTGAGGCCATAAGCCTGAAGCTCAGCATTCTTCTTGAGTTCCGGACTCTGGCTGTACAGCCAGCCGCCGATCGTATCCACATCTTCATGTTCAATCTCGATCCCCAACCATTCATTGATCCGGTTGATCGTCACCTTGCCGTCTACGATCAGCGTTCGCTCGTCGATCTGCATGACATCATCGGCTTCATCCGCATCGAACTCATCCTTGATGTCGCCGACGATTTCCTCCAGGATGTCCTCGATCGTCACCATGCCGGAAGTTCCGCCATACTCGTCGATCAACACGGCGATATGCATGCGCTTCTGCTGCATCTTCTTGAGCAGGTTGTTGACCGGTGTCGTCTCGGACACCTGCAACACTGGCTTGAGCAGCGATTGCAGACTCAGTTTATCGTCCTCTGCGTAACGAAGCAGGTATTCCTTGGCATTGATCATGCCGATCACGTTGTCCTTGCTGCCGCTCACGACAGGAAAGCGGGTGAATTGCTCTTCGCGGATCTTCCGCAGGATGTCCTTTTGCGAGTCAGTGATGTCCAGGCAGACCATATCCGTACGCGGCACCATGATCTCCCGCGCCACCAGTTCGTCGAACGCGAAGATGCGGTTCACATAGCCGTATTCGGACTGGTTGATCTTGCCCTTGCGATAGCTTTCGCGAATGATGATCTGCAGTTCTTCTTCGCTGGCCGCTTCTTCCTTCTCGCTTGCCGGACGGAGCCCGAACAGGCGGATGAACAGGTTGGCAGAAGTGTTGAGTAGCCAGATGAACGGGTACATGACTTTGTGAAAGATGATGATCGGCCGCGCCATGAGGCTAGTAATCGCCTCTGTCTTCTGGATCGCCAGCGACTTCGGCGCCAGTTCGCCGACGACGACGTGCAGGAATGTCGTAACGGCAAAGGCGAGGATGAAGGAGATGCTGGTCGTCACCGACTCGGGCAGATTCACATGTCCGAGCAGCGGGTGGAGCAAGGCTTCAACCGTTGGTTCCCCCAACCAACCAAGACCGAGGGAAGTGATCGTGATGCCGAGCTGACAGGCGGACAGATAACCGTCCAGGTTGCTGGTGACTTCCTTCACCGCGAGCGCGTTCTTGCGCCCCTCTTCGACAAGCTGGTCGACCCGGCTCGGCCGCATCTTGACGATGGCGAACTCCGTGGCGACGAAGAAAGCGGTGAGCAGGATCAGGAGAGCGAACAACAATACGTTCATTAACATAAATGAATAAGTAGCTCCTTTTGGGTTGATTTCAAGTTCATTTGATCTTATTATATGAACTGTTCACACCGACGGCAAAGCTCAGAATATCGGGCTTAGGGCTCAAATCCGGGGGATTTGACGAAAGCAGGAATAAGAAGGGCATCGCTCGTACAAATTCTTCTTTGACTTAAGACGGACGAATTTTTATGATAGGTCTAGTTATTCAATCTCATTATCAATATGGACGGAAATCGGGTGATCGAATGGAAACCTTCTTCATCACGCGCAAAGAAATGGCCAGCCTGCTCCTCGCGATGAAAAACAACAGATCGGTGCTGGATGCGATGAAAGAGCTGTGGATCAAGCGGCATCAGGGGAAGATACGCGAGGGGTATTCATGGGAAGCCTTCCTGTCAACTTACCTGCCGCCCATCTTCGAACGGATCATTCAGATGAGGGGAACGGACAAGGGTCTGTCGCTCAACGAGATCGTTGCTCTGGGCAATCAGATTGAATATACCCAGATCTCCGCGACTTCGGTGCAGAATTGGGTGAAGCGGGACATCAAGGATCATATCAGCACACCGCGCATCGGACGCAAGTATTCCGTGGATCAGGCGGCGATGCTGTTCATCGTGGAGGATCTCAAGACGACGCTGGATTTCCACTCGATTCGCAAGCTGTTCTCTTTCGTGTTCAACAATCCGAATGACGACAGCGATGATCTGATCTCGCCGGTCGAACTGTTCGAGCTCTATTCGACGATTTTCGAGGAACTCGACAAGGATGATAATCAGATCATGGACATCGGCCGATCTGAGATGGCTCTGATGAACCAGGATCATATGTTGAAGTACGTGGTCAAGCGCAAAGCCGACGAGGCCGTTGCCAGACACGATCTGACCAGCGAACAGAAGATGGTGCTCAGCAATCTGATCTCCATCGCCGTGTTGTCGGTGCAGGCGGCTTATTTCCACTCGCTCGTACGCCGTATCTATAACGCTACGCTATATTTGCACGATGTCGACGGATGAGGCTGCCGAAGGGCTCCATGCCTGTCAATGATAAATAAAGTCATTAGAGTTGACAAAAAAGTACATCAAAACGCACATAAAGTCGTGAAAAATCGAAAAATTGGTGTATAATGTTGTAGGACGGATAGGAGCGAGTGCGTGTAGAGATACTATGGCGTGAGCAGGTGGTGGATGGAGAGAGGCGTATTTTTATGGTCATCATATGATGGATCATGCAATCGATCACCGCGGAAAACAGGATCGTTCATCTCTATCAGGAATAGATGCAACCAAGAATGTGAAAAAATGTACAATTCCTGCTGCGGATGAATATCCCCGCGAGCTAGCAAGGTAAAACAAACTCAAGTTTTGGTGTGAAACAGCGAAGGAGGATAAGTCCGAATGGAGAATGCTAACAAAACCGAAGCCGCAGCAGCGGACATCGAGCAAACGAGCGCACAGCAGACGTCCAAAGATGTGCTCGACCAACTGATCAACCCTGAAGTGCAGGCATCCTTGAACGCGCTTCTGGAGCAACTGCCGAAGTTAACCGAGATGATGACGACGATCACGAAGACCTATGACCTCGTGCAAACCGTTGTCAATGACCGCGTCCTGATCGAGGATATGAAGGGCAGCATGGCAGAGATGCTCGGCCCTGTGAAGGATAAAGTCAAGTATTATGCGTCCGCAGCGATTGAAGCAGGCGATCGCGCGAAGACAGACACGTCGACGATCGGGCTGTTCGATCTGGTCAAGCTGCTGAAGGATCCGCAAGTACAGAAGATGTTCCGGTTCATTCAAGCATTTATGAATGTAATGTCGGAACGGGAACAACAACGTTAAGGACGAGGTGGATAAGCGATGAAGAAACAGATATTGATTCTCGGCGGCGGTTACGGCGGTTTGCTCAGCGCGCTGTCAGCACGCAGTTTTCTGACGGCTGAAGAAGCGGATATTACGGTCGTCAATCGGTACTCTTCCCATCAGATTATTACGGAATTGCACAGACTGGCTGCCGGCAACGTCAGAGAGAAAGCCGTATCCCTCCCGCTTCACAAGCTGCTGGACGGCACTGAAGTCGGCATCCGCGTTGACTCGGTTACCGAGATCCTGCCTGAAGACAAGAAGGTCAAGCTGGCCAGCGGTGTAACGCTTGGGTATGACAAGCTCGTGATCGCGCTCGGCAGCGAGACGGCATTCTTCGGCATCCCGGGCTTGCAGGAAAACAGCTTCGTACTGAAGTCTGTTGATGACGCCAACCGCATCCATCAACATATCGTACAAAGTATCGAACGCTATGCGTCGAGCAAGGATCCGGCCGATGCCACCTTCGTCATCGGCGGCGGCGGCTTGACCGGCATCGAACTCGTCGGTGAGTTGGCCGACATGCTGCCAGAGCTGTGCGCGAAGAACGGCGTGGACTTCAAGGATGTCAATCTGTATGTCGTTGAAGCAGCTCCAGGCATCCTGCGCGGCTTCCCGGACGATCTGATCGAACGCGCGATGATCAGCCTGCAGAACCGCGGCGTCAAGTTCGTGGTTGGCGTGGCGATCACAGAAGTGGCTGGCAATGTGGTCAAGCTGAAGGACGGCCAGACGATCACGGCGAACACCGTCGTATGGACAGGCGGCGTGCAAGGCAACTCGATCGTGGCGAACTGCGGCATCGAGGTCAACCGCGGCCGTGCAACGGTAAACAGCTACCTGCAATCGACATCGCATCCGGATGTGTTCCTGGCGGGAGACAGCGCGGTCGTCATGAATCCGCAAGGCGCACCTTATCCGCCAACAGCACAGCTGGCCTGGCAGATGGGCGAGACGGTTGGCTACAACCTGTTCGCGGCGCTCAGGGGCGGTGCGATGAAGGAATTCCAGCCGGTATTCTCCGGTACGCTGGCCAGCCTTGGACGCAAGGACGCGATCGGCACGATCGGCGCCAGCGGTCTGAAGCTCAAGGGGACCCCTGCTGCCCTGATGAAGGAAGCGAGCAACATCCGCTATCTGTCGCATATCCGCGGCCTGTTCACGCTCGCATATTGATGCGGTATAGAGGGCGTTTCGTCAGCGGATACTAAACCCCCGAAAGGGGTGTGTCCATTGCCGCACAATCGGAGTGAATCCACTCATGAGCTGCAGCGCAACGCGTCCATGAAGGAAGAAGCGGTGACACCGAAGCTGGGCAAGATGAAGAAACTTCCGCCGAGTCTGAACAACATCGACAAGAATATAGGCGATGATTGGTAAGGGGGCAGGCTTGACCGTCTGTCAGCGTATCCCTTACAATCGGGTGAGGGTATGACCCAGGGTGATGATTCCCCTGGGTTTCATTTTTCGGTGTTATCATTCTCGTGAGGAGATTCAGAACCATATGCATCCGACATACAACTGGCGAGAGAAAATCGGATTATTCTTGAGAATCTTGTGGCCGATCCTGGTCACGCAAGTGGGTTACAATGCGATGACGGTTCTCGATACGATGATGTCCGGCCGGGCGGGTACAGAGCAACTGGCAGGGGTGTCCATCGGCTTCAACGTCTGGATGCCGGTGTCGATCGGTCTGGGCGGCATCTTGCTGGCGATCACGCCGATCGTTGGGCAACTCCTGGGCAGAGGAGAGCAACAGTCGATTACGCAGGCCGTTACGCAAGGTCTGTACCTGGCGGTTCTGATCGCGGCTGTTCTGATGGGAGCGGGAGCATTCCTGCTGAACCCGGTTCTGCAGCTGATGAGCATCGAGGATCCGGAGGTGTGCCGTGTGGCGAAGCATTACCTGATCGCCATCGGCTTCGGCATCATCCCGTACTTCGCCTCGCAGGTGATCCGTTACTTCTTCGATGCCCAGGGCTACACGCGCATCACGATGTTCATCGTCATGATCGGGCTGCCGGTTAATGGCCTGTTGAATTATATCCTCATCTTCGGCAAGCTGGGATTCCCGGCCCTGGGCGGGGTAGGGGCAGGATATGCGACGGCCGTCACGTACTGGATCATTCTCGGCATCAGCATCTGGTTGGCGGTGAGGATGGAGGACTTCCGCCCGTACAAGCTGTTCAGGCAGTGGTTCCGTCCATCTTGGCGAGCGTGGCTCACACAGATGAAGATCGGTGTGCCGATTGGTCTTTCGATCTTCTTCGAAGCGAGCATCTTCTCGCTTGTGTCACTGATGATCGCCGGCATGTTCGATACGGTTACGCTGGCGGCACATCAGGTCGCGATGAGTTTCTCCTCGCTCATGTTCATGATCCCGCTCAGCATCTCCATGTCTCTGACGATCATGGTCGCTTATGAGGTCGGGGGCGAGCGTTATCGCGACGCAAGGCAGTATACGAAGCTTGGCGTGTTCAGCGCGCTGGGCATCATGGCGGTCAGTGCGCTGATGTTGTTCGTATTCCGCGAGCAGGTCGCTGCTCTGTATAATGACCAGCGGGAAGTGATCGAGATGGCGAAGCAGTTCTTCCTGTTCGCCATCATCTATCAGTTGTCCGATGCCTCCCAGGCATCCTTGCAGGGCGTGCTGCGGGGCTACAAGGACGTTACCGTGCCGTTTATTACCGCGCTCATCTCCTACTGGGGGATCGGGCTGCCGACCGGCTATCTAATGTCTGCTTTTACAGATCTGGGTGCTTACGGCTTCTGGATCGGCATCACGGTCGGCCTGACATGCGCTGCCTGCGGTTTCCTGCTTCGCCTGCTGATCGTGCAACGCAAGGCGAGAGCAGGGAAGTTGGCCGACACGGCGACCTGAAACGACACGGAACCTGATGCAATATGTACGACAGAGGTGAATAAAGCGGTGGGAGAGAAGGCGGGAGAGAAGCTGACCTTCTGGGGAGGAGTGCGCGATTGTATCCCGACGCTGTTCGGTTATTGGAGCATCGGCTTCGCGGCTGGCGTGGTGGGCGCGACAGAAGGTCTGAGCGTGCTGGAGGTCGGACTGATGTCGATCTTCCTCTATGCCGGCTCGGCTCAATTCATCGTGGCCGCGATGCTCAGTTCGGGAAGCACGATCGCCTCGATCATCGTTACGGTCTTCTTCGTCAACCTTCGCCATCTGCTGCTCAGCGCAGCGGTTGCTCCATATTTTTGCCAATATACCGCGAAGAAGAATTTCCTGCTCGGCGCACAGCTGACGGACGAGACGTTTGGCGTCGCCATTAGCCGCCTGTCGCTGCAGGCTGAAGGACGTGACCGCTGGATGCTCGGCCTGAACATCACCGCGCAGGTGAACTGGGTGGTCGCGACACTCGTCGGCGCATGGTTCGGCTTATGGCTGCCTGATCCCGAACAGTTCGGCCTGCAGTTTGCGCTGCCTGCGATGTTCGCAGGACTGGTGGTGCAGTCGCTCATGCAACGCAAGCAGCTAAGAACAGACCTGGCCGTGGCGGGCTGTACGATCGTCTATTTCGTTTTGGTTTTTGTCTGGTTTCCTTCGCATGTGGCGGTTATACTCGCTGCCATCGCGGCAGCCATAACGGGAATGGTGGTGGAGAGAAGGAGATGAACAGCGGATTTGTATGGATGTTGATCGGTGTCTCGCTCGTCACGCTCATCCCGCGTGTACTGCCGATGGTGCTGTTCAGCCGGATCAACATGCCCGAGTGGCTTCTCGCATTTCTGCGTTATGTGCCGATCGCGGTGATGACAGCGCTGCTCGCCCAGGCGGTGTTGACTGAGGACGAGGAGTGGATCCCGCTCCAGGATAACCTGAATCTGCTCGCCCTGGTGCCGACGCTTCTCGCTGCTGTTCTGACGAGAAGCCTGCTTGTCACGGTGCTGACCGGGATCGGGGCGATGCTGATCCTGGAGTGGTTGTGGTGACAGTTGGAGGCGACAACCCTGCAAGGTGACAAGGGATGCGCAGGATCAGCTGTCTGGTCTGCGCAAGAGCCGTGCAGTGCTGACGGCCGCACTCAGCTCGGTTCCGATGCAGACTCAGACTCAGCTTCCGAAGTTTCGCCCGCCGATGCGAAGTCTTTTTGATTAGCCTGGTTAAGCATCTTTTTCCGTTCCTGACGCTTCCTCTGCAGCCTGAGCTTAAACTTGGCGATCTCCTTGTCCGTGACTTCATTGTGCTGCAGCTTGATGTGATCCAGCAGTTGGATCATCAGCCGCGCAGTGTTGATCGCATCGTCGATGCCGCGGTGGGCGAGCCCGGTCGGCTCGATATTGGCAAGCTCAAGCGCGTTCTGCAGACCTAGCTGATTGCGGTTGTCATCGCGCAGGAGCGCGCCGATCTGTTGCTGGATGTCGTTGTAGTTGCGCAGCCAGATGAGTCCAACCTTCTTGCGGATGCATTCGTCGATGAGGTGGATGCGGTCGTCCTTGCCCCAGGAGCAGAGATAGTAATCGCTGCCGATCCACTCGACGAACAGGCGGATGCCTTCGCGGAACGGAACCGCGCTATGCATATCTTTCTTGCTCATATTGATGAAGTTTCGTGTACTTTTGGCGATGTAGCCTTTGCGCGGCGATATATAAATCTGGAATTGATCGATAATTTGTCTCGTGTCCAGATCGACCTTGCATGCTCCGATCTCAACAATCTCCGAAGGCTGCCCTTTGCGGAACCGTTTGATGAGCTCCAGGTCAAATACGACGGCGTTCACGAATGATCATTCCTTTCTACGACTAGTTTGCCTATTATGTTGGGAAAACAACCGTCTGTCCACAATCTTCATGAACGCTGGCAGATGGTGTTCCGCATGCGCCCTCCGCGGAGCGGAGCACGTCTGGCCGGGCGTCTCGTGAAGGAAGGATTCAAAATAAACGATAATCGAAAGTGATCGATGTGTCGAGCATTTTATGCGGTTAAAGGCAGAAATATGCTGACAGAAAAAAGCTGTTGCCAGGTTATGATGACGCTGGAAACAGCTTTGCTGCAAGACATATTGATTCGTCGGGTGCAGGTCAGAACCTGGAGCCCCCGCCTCGGGAACCTCCTCCGAAGCCGCTGCCGCCGCCTCGGGAACCTCCTCCGAAGCCGCTGCCGCCGCCTCGGGAACCTCCTCCGAAGCCGCTGCCGCCGCCTCGAGAACCGCCGCCAAAGCCTCCGCTCCCGCCTCGGGAACCTCCGCCAAAACCTCCACCGCCGAAGCCGCCTCCGCCAAAGGGAGGATGCCGATGCATCTGCTGCATGCGCCGTCTGCGTTCAGCTTCCTGGTGGGCGGCCAGCTTCACCTGATATTCGTGCCTCATCTGTTTGATGAGCGCTTCGCCTTCCTTCACACAACTGCGCACATGATCGTAATCGCCGATCTGGATCGCCTGGATGATCGCGCCTGCGATAACATCGTACCGTTTCCTGTAGCTGGATGTGTTGACGAAGCGAGTGCAAGAGCTCGATGTCGACCGGAAGTTGCTGTGCAATTGTCCGGCCAGCCGTTCGGCTTCCTGTTTCCTCGCGATCGTTGATTGGACGATATGCCTGAGCGACGCGCAAGCGTCTGCCGCTGCGTTCACACTTTCCGTCAGCGCGTCGACATTCCGCAGGCTCGCGGTCAGCATGCGCTCCAACTCAGCGAGCGCTGCTTCTGTGCGGCTGATCGCTTCCGTGATCTGCCCCGTGTTCGGCAGCGAATGCTTGCGCACATCGGTCATGCAGGCCGCATACTGATGCTTGATCTGCGCGGTGCGATCACTCAGTTCGTTGAACCGCTGATCCAGCCATTCGCGCCGTCCGCTAATCTCTTCCGACAGCTCTCGCATCTCCTGCAGGCTGGACAGGAATTGTTCGAGGCGTCTGCGGCACTCCAGGTATCGTTGCTGCGCCGCATCGTTCAGCCGGTACGCCTCCGGCAATTGCTTGCCGATCTGTGCGGCAGTATCGGCGATCATAGTGATCTTCGCCGGTATATCCGCCCAATGGTGTTCCTCATAACGTTCCTGCACTCGCGTCAATTGCTCGCCGATCTGGGTGATGTGACTGGGGGAGAAACGCGCGAGCTGCGATCGGATCTGCTCCTCAGCCTGCGAGTTCCAGTCCCTGGCGGCAACCGAGTCCGTTACGAGATGCACCGCTTCCTTGATCCGCCCGTTCATGAGGTCCACGATTTCTGCCGCCCTCGCCGCATCTCCGCCATGCAGCGCATGTTCGAGCTGCGAGAGCTGATTCGGCATTTCATCCAGGATGGCATACGGATCGATCTCGGACAGGATCAACTGCTCATTCCGCACGAACTGGTCGATCTTCGACCGTGCGGAAGAGATTCGTTCCGGAAGCTGCGCGCGCTCGCCTGCACAACGCTCTGCATCGCGAATGTGCTGCGTCAGCTGGTTCAACTGTCCATCGAGCGTGCGGACATTCTCTTCGACGGAGAGCGGGTCGAATGTGACCGCATCGATATATTCCTCAAGCTTCTGCTCAAGATGTTGCAGATCTTGCGCGAGCATCTCAAACCTCCAGCCGGATGTCTGGATGAGAGAGGCGAGCGTTCGCTCAGCCGTTTGCCATTCCTGCTGGCTGGCCTTGATCTGTTCGCTGACTTCGTTTTCCCTGGACTTGTACTGGTTCACTGCCGCTTGCAGTTCATCCGCCTGTTGCTGGAAGGATTGCACGCGCTGCGTCAAGGCGCCAAGCGCTGATCTCACATGGCCGGATACCCAGACAGGCAGCTTGAACGCGTCGAGTTCGCTGCGGTATTCCGTGGACGCCTGCAGCAGTTCATAGTGCCGGTCCTGCAATGACTTGAGATAGGTCAGCGACTCGCCCCTCGACAGCTGCACGAGCGGACCCAACTCCTGCTCCAGCTTGTTGATTGCGCCGAGCGCGGTTCGATAAGCCTCCTGGAGCTCCGTATATTGCCGCTTCACTGCTCTGCGCTGCGACCATTGGAAGAGGACGACCGCGAACAAGACCAGGCCGATGATCGCGCCGAAGATGAGTGCGCCGTCAGGGCCGTTAGTCGCAGTTCCGGACGGTGACGCGGAAGGGGATGACGGCGTCTGGACAGATGGCGTTGGCACCGATGAGCCTTGACCTGTACCCGGATTAGCCGGAACGGAAGTTCCTTGATTATATGAGGTGAGCAACCTTTCCAGCTCGTTGATGACCGCCACGATCCCGCTTCCGTAGTCGCCGTCGATGGCATAAGGGATGAACGTATCATCCAGCAACCGGCTGTAACTGTCCTGGCCGGAATATTCGGCCGAATTCAACAAGGCGCGCTCCAATTCGCTGTTGATCGACATCTCCAGATACGCTTCGCGATAGCCCATATCGATGATCAGGAGCGCATCATCCGCCTGGAGTGACCAGGCGGAATAGAGGCCGGTTGCATATTCATCAAGCGGCGTATCGTTCAAATCATCGGTTGTATAGACGTAGAGATCGAAGCTGGCCTGTTTGACGGCTTCTTCAATCGCTGCAATATCGCTGCCGCTCAGAATGCCTGCTTCGTCTGTCACATATCCGTCCTGGTCAGGATAAGCGGCTGCCATTGCTGTCGCAGGCAAGAACAGCAGCGCGATCATGAGCAGGATCGATGCAAGCATGCGGAAGCGATTCTTTGATAGATGATTCAATGTACGATCCCCTTTCGCGAGGAAATGAATAGAAGAATCTCTTGTCCTGGACTTGTGCAAGACAGCCGCAGATCAATTAAGGGATTGATCAAAGAAAAGCTTGGAAGTATGCTTCCAAGCTTTTCTGGGGGAGCGGCTCTTATTTGTTCAAGGAAGCCTTGAGTTGAGCCAGTTCATCCTCGACATCATTGTCGGCGGTCTTGCTGAGCAGTTCTTCGAACTTGCTGTCGAGCGAACGTTCGCTGTCAGCCAGTTCCTGGGCGGCTTGCGCCTCATCGTGCATCTGCTGGATCTTCTCTTCCATCTTATAGAAGCTTGCTGCCAGATCCTCGCTGCCGACGCCGCTCATCGTCTGCGTAATCTTCTTCGTCGCCCTGGCTGCTTCGGCCTGGGCGATCAGTGAGCTGCGCTTCGTCTTCATATCCTGCACCCGGCTCTTCATCTCGTCCAGTTGCTTGCGCAGACGTGCGGAGTTCTCGCGAGCCTTCTCGTAGTTGGCCTTGAGCGTGTCGCGCTTCTCCATATGGCGCTTCTTGTCGATGAGCGCTTCTCTGGCCAGGTTGTCGTCTCCGCGTTCAACGGCTACGCGCGCTTGCTCTTCCCGCTTGGCGATGATGTTCTCCGTCTCCTGGAGCTCGCGCTCGAAGCGTTTCTCGACGGCCAGCTGCGTCGTGACCGCTGCGGTCATCTTGGCGATGTCCTCGTCCAGCTCGCGCAGGATCTGATCGATCATCTTAACCGGATCTTCCAGCTTATCCAGTGCGGAGTTGACGTTTGCCTTGCCGATCCGAAACATTCTTCTGATGATGCTCATTTGCTTCTCCTCCTTGTATGGAAAGTATTCCTTAAGATACACACTCATTATGTGTGACGTTCAGTTGCTGCCGAATAACCATTACATTACACATATACGTGAAACTTTGCTTGCAGGTTTCAACATGCCATATAGCCATTATATCATGATATCATGCGCCGCGCGAAAGTTCGCCGTTGTTCGGGAATTTGATGATATGGCAAGAATATTCATGATTTCATTTGCGTTTGTCACCCGGCAGAGGAATATATGATATAATTTGATAACAGTCTTAAGCAGCGGTTGAAATTATGATAAAGGAGCGTACAGCATGATTGTCAGTTCTGATAAGGATATTGAAGGATTAAAGGAAATCGGGCGAATCGTTGCTTTGACGATCAAGGAGATGCGCGAAGCGGTTCGGCCCGGCATGACTACCAAGGAGCTCGACGAGCTGGGCGGGAAGGTTCTGCGGCGTCATGGGGCCAACTCCGCGCCTATCGTCACATACAACTTCCCGGGTTATACATGCATCAGCCTGAACGAGGAGGCTGCCCACGGCATACCGGGCGATCGTGTGATCAAGGCGGGCGATGTGATCAATATCGACGTGTCGGCGGAGAAGGATGGCTATTATGCGGATGCGGGCCAATCGTTCCAGGTACCGCCGCATACGCCGGAGATTACTCGCCTGTGCGAATATACGGAACAGACGATGATGAAGACGATCAGGAAGCTGAGGCATGGCATGCGGCTGAACGAAGTGGGGCGCATGTTCCAGGAGGAGGCAGCGAAGGGCGGTTACAAGGTGGTGCGCAATCTGTGCAGTCACGGCATCGGCCGGGGACTGCACGAATACCCGAAGGAGATCGAACCGGTATACAACAAGCACGACAAGCGCGTGCTCAAGGATGGGCTGGTCATTACGGTCGAGCCGTTCCTGACGACCGGCCCGGACTATGTCATCGGGATGCAGGACGGCTGGACGCTCGTGCTGCCGGAGCGCGGATACGTGGCTCAGTATGAGCATACGATCATCATCACGAAGGGCGAGCCGATCATCACGACGATGGTCTGAGGCGCAGGATAATCAAACTGCCGACGAGTCGCTCGTCGGCAGTTTGCATCTGTTCACCATTTGGCCTGTCCCGGACTGGGGCAGGCTTTGTCCTTGAGCTTGGCGCGCACGGCGACCAGGCAGCCGCAATGCATGCACGTCGTATCGTAAGCGAGAGAGGGGCAGGACTCGCAGATGCGGAGGCGCGCCTCATAGGTCTCGTCATCGACACATTGCTCGGGCCGGGCCTCCAGGGCGCGGATGATGCGCTCGAACTGCAGGTCTTCGACGTGGACGCTGGCCGAACAGCCCTTGCAAGGTTCGCGCCTGGCGCCGATCATGCTTCAACCGTCAGGCGCACGACGGACTTGGCCGGCATCTTTACGTTCAAGACGGAGCCGTTCAGCGAGAACTCGCTGAAGTCTGCAGGCTTCACCGCATCCGGATTCTCGAACGTATTGTGCGCCTGCATGCGATCCGCCGTCAGCACCACGCCGGATACAGTACGCGTTTCGCTGAGGCCACGCAGGTCGATCGGCACATCGGCACCTTGCTCATGATCGAGATTGCAGAGCGTGATGTTGATGCGCCCTGTTGCATCCTTCGAGGCAGAGGCGCTCAGCTTCGGAATCTTCTTGCCATCCAGCTCATATTCTTCGCTCTCCACATAGAGGTCAACGCGGGTGGCATCCTGATGCACCTTGTACATATCAAATACATGGTACGTCGGAGTGACGATCATCTTCTCGCCTTCGGTCAGGATCATCGCCTGCAGCACGTTGACCGTCTGCGCGATGTTCGCCATATGAACGCGGTCGTTGTGGTTGTTGAAGATATTCAGGTGGATACCTGCTACGAGCGCGTCGCGCAGCGTATTTTGCTGGTACAGGAAGCCTGGGTTGGTGCCTGGCTCGACGTCATACCAGGTGCCCCATTCGTCAACGATCAGCCCGATGCGCTTGTCCGGATCGTAGCGGTCCATGATCGCCGAGTGATTCTTGACGAGCGTCTCCATGTAGAGCGCTTTCTGCAGAGTCACGAACCATGCTTGCTCATCGAACTGCGTTGCAGATCCCTTGTTCGACCAGTCTCCAGGAATCGTGTAATAGTGGAGGCTGACGCCGTTCATCGCATGTCTCGCTTCGCGCATCAGCACTTCCATCCAGTGGTAGTCGGCGACGTTCGGGCCGCCCGCGATGCGGTAAATGCGGTTCGAGCCGTAGTTGCGTACGTAAGTCGCATAACGGCGGTATTCATCCGCGTAATACTCAGCGCGCATATTGCCGCCGCAGCCCCAGTTCTCGTTGCCCACGCCGAAGTATTTCAGCTTCCACGGCTCCTTGCGGCCATTCTCGGCGCGCCAGTTCGCCATCGGCGACTCGCCGTCGAAGGTCATGTACTCAACCCATTCGGACATTTCCTGAACGGTTCCGCTGCCGACGTTGCCGCATATGTACGGTTCGCACCCGAGCAGCTCGCAGAGCATCATGAATTCATGCGTGCCGAAATGGTTGTTCTCCGTTACGCCGCCCCAGTGCGTGTTGATCATCTTCTTGCGCTTCTCGCGCGGGCCGATGCCGTCCTTCCAATGGTACTCATCGGCGAAACAGCCGCCCGGCCAACGCAGGACAGGAACCTGGATCGCCTTGAGCGCCTCCAGCACGTCCTTGCGGATGCCGCTCACGTTCGGAATGGGGGAGTCTTCTCCAACCCAGATTCCTTCATAGATACAGCGGCCGAGATGCTCTGAAAAATGACCGTAAATATACTTGCTGATCGTTCCTCGTGCGATATCGGCATTTAAAATCAGACGGTTCTTCGACATGATTGATCACCCAATCTCCTTTATCGTGTGCGCACACGATTTAGTTTTCGAGGATAACGTACCATTCGCTGGAGGCGTTGTCAATGTCAATTTTGTGCGCTCATGCATGCGTCACCAGCATACGTCAATCAGGATTATTATGCGCCGGGGCATCCTGATTGATGATTCTTGTGTTGCCCTTGACCACAAGGCACCTCTTACAGAGACGATCCGGCGATAATCGCATAGTCCACGATTGTCTCGCGCCGTTCGG
>Ga0207747_1001012_pt1 | contig 23493 bp, 18 predicted proteins | sample HigsolmetaGSP11D_FD_184839 | JGI IMG/M metagenome (GOLD analysis project Ga0207747, IMG submission 184839) | High solid enriched microbial communities from the Joint BioEnergy Institute, USA - SP1-1-D (SPAdes) | ecosystem: Engineered > Bioreactor > SSF (Solid state fermentation) > Aerobic >...
CCGCCGCCTGCGCCCTGACCGGAATGCTGGCCGCGTCCTGCCTGCCGCCGCTCTCGGGCTTCGCCGGCGCCTGGCTGCTCTTGCAGGCGGTGCTGGCGGGCTGGCGGGTCGACTCCATCCCCCTCCAGCTCGCCGCGGCCGCTGCCACGGTCCTTGCCGGCCTGGCGCTGGCCCTGACCGCGGCGGCCATGCTGCGCCTCTTCGGTCTGGCCTTCCTCGGCCGGCCGCGCAGCCCGCGCGGCGCGGGGGCACATGAGGTCTCGCGCAGCGAGCGATGGGCGATGATCCTGCCGGCGGGGCTGACCCTGCTGCTCGGCCTGGTGCCCGGCCCGATGCTGGTCCTGGCCGAGCCGGCGCTGGGCCTCCTGACCGGGCGGGCGGCGGCGCCGGTGCGCGACCTGACGCTGCTGGCCGGGGACCAGCCCACCGCCTATGCGCCCCTGGCCATTGGCCTGGTCCTGGCACTGTTCAGCGGGGGGCTGGCCTGGCTGGTGCGGCGGCGCGCGCCCCTGCCGGCGGCGCGTGGCCCGGTCTGGGATGGCGGCTTCATGGCGCCGCCGGATTACCTGCCCTTCGGCGACCCGTTGACCCAACCCTCCGCCGCGGGCATGGTCCAGCCGCTGCGGCGGATGCTGGGGGAGACGCGCGCGCCCCGGCTGCCGCAGGATGCGGCAAGGGGGCTGCGCGAATGGCTGGCGGGGCGGCTGGAGCGGCTGCCCGGCCTGACGCTGCGGCAGGGGCTCTCGCTTGGTTTCGGAGCACTGATCCTGCTGCTCCTGCTTCTGCTCCTCTGGTCGGGGAGGCGCTGAGTGGCGCTCCTCGGCGGCATTCTGGCGCAGCTTCTGCATCTTGCCCTGCTGCTGGTGGCGGCGCCGCTGGTGCTGGGCATCACGCGCTGGCTGCGGGAGCGGATGCTGGGGCGGCGAGGCGCACCGGTGCTGCAGCCCTTCCGGGACATGGACCGCCTGTTGCGCAAGCAGCCGGTGCTGGCGGAGAACGCCTCCTGGATCTCCGAGGCCGCGCCTTATGCTGGCCTTGCCGCCTGCCTGGCGGCTGCCGCCCTGGTCCCGAGCTTCACGGGCGGCATGCTGCTGGCCACGACCGCCGACCTGCTGGTCGTGGCGGGGCTGCTGGCGGCGGCACGCATGGCGCTGCTGCTGGCCGGAATGGATGCGGGCACGGCTCTTGGCGGCATGGGCGCGGCGCGTGGCCTGGCCGTGTCGGTCTTCACCGAGCCGGCGCTGCTGGCCTGTGCCATCAGCTTCTCGATCCTCGCCGGGACCACAAATCTAGACGGCATCGCGGCCGCCTTCCGGGAGGGTGCGCCGGGCCTGCGCGTGCCGCTGGCCCTGGTCGGCATGGCGATGCTGATGCTGGCGCTGACAGGAAATGCCCGCAACCGGACCGGCCTCGTGGAACCCGCCATGGCGGATGACGCGATGCTGCTGGAAAGCTCCGGCCGGCACCTGGCGCTATGGGAGTACCAGTCGGCGCTGCGTCTGACCTTATGGCTCGCGCTTTTCGCCGCGCTCTTCCTGCCCTTCGGCATGGCGCCGGCCGGGGCAGGGCCGCTCCTGTGGCTGGTGGGGCTGCTGGCCTGGGCCGTGAAGATGGGCGGACTCTGCCTTGTGCTGGCGATCTTCGAGAGTGCGGGCGCGGGGATGCGCCTGTCCCGCCTGCCGGAGTTCCTTGGCCTGGCGCTGTTGCTGGCGCTGCTGGCCGCGGCGCTGCTCTTCCTCGGCACGGGGCTGGCATGAGTTTCGGTCCGCAGGACATCGCGCATCTGCCGGGCGGGGCGATGCTGCTGATCTCCTTCATCCTGCTCCACCGGCGGCGGGTGGTGGCGGCGATTGACGCCTTCGCCCTCCAGGGGGCGATGCTGGCCCTCGCCGCCGCCTGGCAGGGCTGGGTGCAGGGCGCGCCGCAACTCTACCTCGTGGCGCTGATCGAGGCGGGGGCGAAGGCAGTGGTGTTCCCGATCGCGCTGCGCAGGCTGTCGCGCCGCTCCGGGGAGCAGCCGGTGGCGGAGGCGACAGGGGGCGTTGGCCTCGGCCTGGCCGCCGGCATCGCCCTGGTCGGGCTGGCTGTCCTGCTGGTGCAGCCGATCGGCGCCGCCGGCCGGATCGTCACACGGGAGGATCTGGTGCCGGCCCTCTCCATCCTGCTGCTCGGCCTGTTGCTGATGGTCCTGCGGCGGGATGCCGTCCTGCAGCTTGTCGGGCTGATGAGCCTGGAGAGCGGGGCGATCCTGGCGGCGGTGAGCCTTGCCGACATGCCACTGGTGCCGCTGCTGTCCACCGCCGGCCTGATGCTCCTGGGAGTGGTCCTGGCCGGAGCCTTCTTCCGGGATGGCGGGCGCTTCGTGCCGGATGGGGAGGGGGGCTGATGCTGCTGTCCTCGCTTCCCTTGCCCTGGCTTCTCGTCCTCCTGCCCTGGGCGGGCGCGGTCGTGCTGGCGGCCCTGCCTTCGGCGCGCATTGCGGCCATGGCGAATATCGGCGTCTCGGCCGTCGCCTTGGCGCTGGCGCTGCTTCTGTTCTGGCAGCCGCAGGGCGGGCAGGGCTGGTTGCAGCTGGATGCGCTGAACCTGCCACTGCTGGCGCTTTCCTTCATCATCGGATTGGCAGCGGCGGTGTTTTCGGGCGGGGCGGCTGCGGAGGGGTGCGCCCGCGCCTGGCATGGCGGCTTCCAGCTCTTCATGGGCGCGCAGGCCCTGGCACTGCTCTCCGAAAGCATGGGCGTGGCCTGGCTGGCGCTGGTGATCGCCACCATCGCCGGCGCGCTGATGGTCGCTTCGCAGCGCACGGCGCCGGCCGTGCAGGCGGCCTGGAAATTCCTGCTGCTCTGCGGCACCGGCATCGGCCTGGCGCTGTTCGGCACCGTCCTGCTGCAGCTTGCGGCGCAGCCGCTGGGGGCCGGCCTGTCCTGGGCCACGCTGAGGGGTTTGGCAGAGCAGTGCGATCCCGCCGCGCTGAGCCTCAGCTTCGTCTTCCTGCTGGCCGGCTATGGCAGCCTGGCGGGGCTGGTGCCGCTGCATTCCTGGCTGCCGGATGTGGAAGCGGAGGGCCCGCTCGCCATGCCCGCGCTGCTGTCCGGCCTGCTGCCGAATGCGGCGCTGCTGACGGTGCTGCGGGCCAAGGCCGTCCTTGGTGCGAATCCCGAAGCGGTGGCGCCGGGTATCTTCCTGCTGGCGCTCGGCCTGGCTTCCGTGCTGCTGGCGGCGCTGGCGCTGTGGCAGCGGGGGAGGGCCAAGCGCCTGTTTGCCTGGGCCAGCATCGGCCAGATCGGCCTGGCGGCTTTTGCCTTCGGCCTTGGCGGTCCAGCGGCGAATATGGCGGGGCTGCTGCTGCTGCTGGGCCATGCGCTCGGCAAGGGGGCGGCGGCCTTCGGCATCGGCCATGCGGAGCAGGTGAAGGGGAGGCAGGGGATCGCGGAGATGGGCGGGCTCTGCGCCAGTCATCCGGGGCTGGGCTGGGCGCTGGCTTTTGCCATCGCCGCCCTGGCCGGGATGCCGCCCTTCGCCCTGTTCGCCGGCCTGTTCCTGCTGCTGACCGAACTTGCGGCGCGCGGCGCATGGCTGCTGCTGCCGCTCGGCCTCGGGCTGCTGGGCATGATTGCGGCCATGGTCACGGCCATGCAGGAGCTCTGCCTCGCCGGTACCGGGGCGGAGGTGCCGCGGCGGCGGGGCGGATGGACGCGTGCGCAGGCGATGGCCCTCGGGCCACCCTGGCTGTTGCTGGTCCTGGCGCTGCTGTTGGGCGTGGCCCTGCCGGGCCCGTTGGCAGCCCTGCTGGCCGAGGCGGCGAGGATTCCGGGATGAGCCTCGCCGATTGCCGGCCTTGGCCGCGCCACCTCCTCGACCCCGCCCGCTGGGCGGCGCTGGCGGCGGATGAGAGCCTGGCGCTGCTCTCCCTCTGGGCCGAGCCGGGGCTGGTGCATGCCGCCTTCCTGGCGGAGGCGGAGGGGAGCCTTCTCCTCGCCTCCTGTCCCGCGCCGGAAGGGCGCTATCCGGCGCTCTCGCCCGTCCGCCCCGGCGCCGTGCCGTTCGAGCGGATGATCCGCGACCTCTGGGGCCTGACGGCGGAGGGGGCGGCGGATCTCCGGCCTTGGCTGGACCACGGGCGCTGGGGGGTGATCGGGCCGCTCTCCGGCCGGCCGGAGCAGAGCATGCTGCCGCCGCCGCAGCCGGAATTCCTGGCGGTGGAAGGCGAGGGGCTGCACCAGATCCCGCTCGGCCCCATCCATGGCGGCGCGACCGAGCCCGCGCATTTCCGCCTGCATGTGCAAGGCGAGAGGGTGGCGCGGCTGGAGGCGCGGCTGGGCTATGCGCATCGCGGCGTTATCGGGCTGATGCTGGGCAAGTCGCCACGCTCCGCCGCGCGGTTCGCGGCGCGGATCGCGGGCGATTCCACGGTGGCGCATGCCTGGGCCTTCGCCATGGCCGCCGAGGCCGCCACCGAACTGACGCCGCCGCCGCGCGCCCTCGTTCTCCGTGCGGTGATGGCGGAGCTGGAGCGGATCCACAACCACCTGAAGGCCTGGGGCGCGATCTGCGCGGCGGCCGGATTCGCCTGGCCGCATTCCCGCTGCGCCGTGCTGCGGGAAGGCGTGCTGCGCGCCTGCGCCACCGCCTTCCGGCACCGGCTGATGATGGATCTGGTGGTGCCGGGGGGCGTCTCGGGCGATATCGCGCCGGCCGGACCGGCCGCCATCCTTGCCGCGTTGGAGGCGGTGGCGGCGGAGATTCCGGAGCTTGCCGGGGTCTGCGAAGCGCATGCCGGCTTGCAGGACCGCATCGCAGGCACCGGTGTTGTCAGCGCGGAGTTGGCAGCGCGCTTCGCGGCAGGCGGCCCTGTCGGCCGTGCCAGTGGCCGTGGCTTCGATGCGCGGCGCTTGCCGGGCCACGCGCCCTATGACGGGCTGGACCCCGTGGTGCCGGTGCTGGCGCAGGGGGATGTGGGGGCGCGGCTGCGTATTCGCATCTCGGAACTGCGGGAATCCATCCGCCTGGTACCGGCGCTGCTGGCGCGTCTGCCGGAGGGGGAATTGCGGCTCTCATTACCGCCGAGGGCCGGGGAGGGAGTCGGCATGGTGGAGGGCTTCCGCGGCGAATGCCTACACTGGATGGCGCTGGACGATGGCGGGCTGATTCGTGCCGCCTTCCCGCGCGATCCCTCCTGGCTGCAATACCCGGTGCTGGAGGCGGCGATGCAGGGCGGCGCCGTGGCCGACTTTCCGCTCTGCGAGGCAAGCTTCGGCTGCTCCCCGGCCGGGGTGGATCTCTGATGCTCGGGCCGAAGCTGGCGCGGGCGCTGCTCCGCAGGTCACCGGCCGAGCCGGCGCCGCCGGTGCCGGAGAATGTGGTGCAGGCGCTGGCGGAGCGGCTGGAGGCGGCGGCGCAGCGGCGCCTCGGCCGCAGCCTTGCGATCCGGCAGGTGAATGCCGGCTCCTGCAATGGCTGCGAGCTGGAGGTCGGGGCGCTGGCCGACCCGATCCATGACCTGGAGCGATTTGGCCTGCGCTTCGTCGCCAGCCCGCGCCATGCCGATGTGCTGCTGGTGACCGGCCCGCTTTCCCGCAACATGCGGGAGGCACTGGAGCGCGCCTGGGCCTGCACGCCCGACCCCAAATGGATCGTCGCGGCTGGCGACTGCGCCGTGGATGGCGGGGTGTTCCGCGGATCCTATGCCGTGGAGGGCGGCATCACCCAGGCCTTGCCGGTGGATCTCGTCATTCCCGGCTGCCCGCCCACGCCGATGCAGTTGTTGGAGGGCCTGCTGGCGCTGCTGGAGGCGCAGCAGCAACCGGCGGCACTGCGCCGCCGGTGATCCGAAGCGCGGTGCCGGCGGCGGGTCCGTCGTCGGCTGCGCCAGAATTATAGCGTGAAGCGGGTGCCCACCAGCAGGCTGCGGCCCGGTATGGCGAAGCCGTTGGCCGGCTCGAATCGGCTGTTGCCGAGGTTGCGCGCTTCCAGGAACAGCGCGGCCTTTTCGAAGGCCTGCCAGGTCGCGGTCAGGTTCACCACCGTCCCGGCCGGGTTGCTTTGCGGATAGGGGATGGGATTGCCGTTGTTGTCGTAGCTGGCGAAGGCCGCTTCCGGGCTGCGGCCGGTGAAAAGCACGCTCGGCGCAATCACCACCCCGCGCAGCGGCGCCAGCCGGGCAGTGATGCTGACCACATGCTCCGGCCGGCGCGGCAGGCGGCGGCCGGTCGCCTCGTCGAAGGCTTCGGTGATGGTCCAGGCCGCGGTGGTCTCCAGCCAGGTGGCGGGGCGGAGGGTCAGGCCCAATTCCGCGCCATGGATGCGGGCGCGGTCCACATTAACCAGGCTGTTGAAGGCGTTGTTGTAGTTGATCAGGTCGCGCACCCGGCTCTGGAAGAAGGTCCAGCTTGCGGTGGCGAAGGCCGGGCGGCCGAAGGCGGGGATGTCGGTCTCCGCGCCGATCTCCCAGCCAAAGGAGCGTTCCGGCCGCAGGTTCGGATTGCCCTGGAAGAAGCCGGGGATCATGCCGAAACGCTGGAACAGCGAGGGGGCGGCAAAGGCCGTACCCGCCGCGACATGCAGGCGGGAGGCGATTTCCGGCAGCGCCAGCACGGCGCCGAGCCGCCAGGTGGTCGCATCGGTAAAGCCGGTGGTCGCGTCGTGCCTGAGCCCCGCCGTCAGGTCCAGCCGGCCGAAGGCGCGGTATTGCAGCGTGGCATAGCCGCCGGTGCTGTGCTGCACGGCATCCACCGTGGTACGGAAGAAGGGGGAGCCGCTGGCGCTGTGCGCCTCCTCCATCGCGTGCGTGAGGCCGAAGCCGAGGGCGCCGTCGGTCAGCGCGCCGAAGCCCGACAGACGCAACGTGTTGCCCCAGTCCAGGGTGGTGCGGGTGCCGCGATAGAGGTCGTCGGTCGTGTCGGCGCTGCGTGCGTCCGGCAGGTTCACGTAGCGCCGCCGGTCCTCCGTGGCGCTGAGGCGGAGCCCCGTGGTCCAGGCGCCGTCGAAGAGCCGCGTCTCGCCGCGGAGCTGGCCGTACCAGCGCCGGTCCTCGCCAGAGTAATTCGGGTCGTCGATCGGGATGTTGTCCAGGCCGAAATTGTTCTGCCGCCAGCGCAGCAGCGCCTCGATCCGCGTGCCGTCGAGCGGCGTCCAGCCGAGCCGGGCGGTGCCGGAGGCGCCGCGGAAGCCATCGCGTTCGCCGATATTGGGCAGGCGCGGCGCAATGGTGTTGAAGCCCTGGGTGGAGATGGACTGGCCGGAGAGCAGGTAGTCGAAGGCGCCGACCGTTCCCGTGGCGCCGAGGCCGCCGCGCAGGGTCCGCTGGGTGCCGCCGGCCAGCTCCCCATAGGGCTGGAAGGCGCGGTCCGGCGACGCCCGCCGCGTCACCAGATTGACCACGCCGCCCAGGGCCGAGGAGCCGTAGAGGGCGGAGGCGGGGCCGCGCACGACCTCGATCCGCTCCACGTCGAAGAGCAGGTTCTCGCCGAAATTGAAGGCGCCGTTCGGCTCGGCGGGGTCGTTCACCGGCACGCCATCCAGCAGCACGAGGACGTGCCGGCTGTTGGTGCCGCGCAGGAAGGCGCTGGCCTGCTGGCCAGGCCCGCCGCCCTGCACGAGGCGGAGGCCGGGTACCGCGGTCAGCGCCTCGGCGAGCGTTTGGTAGCCGCGCTCCTGGATCTCCTGGCGGTCGATGACGGTGATGGCGGCGGGCACGCGTTCCTGCGGAGTCGGGATCCGGGTCGCGGTGACGATGGTGTCGGGAAGGGCCTGCTGCGCGGCGGCGGGCAGGGTGAGAGGCAGGGCGGCGAAGCCACCCAGGGCGAAGGCGAGAAGGCGTCGCATCGGGTCCCTCCGTGCGGACGTGACGACAGGCTCCGGCCCGGACAGGCGGACCGGAACGACGGGCGTCGTTCCCGCAGGCGGAAAGCGCATCGCGTGACCGCGAAGCGCCCATGCTTCCGTTGTGCCGGTGCACCCCGCCCGGCACGCGCGAGACGGCTCTGCGCCGGCCGGTCTCCTGGCTCGCGGTGCCGGTCGCTGCCATCGCAGCGACCCGCTGGGCCCCGCCTTCTCGCGCCTTCACGGCGCAATGGCATAAGGGACCCATTCACCGCACACAGTTGCGGGGGCAGCCGCGGCCTGGCCGTGGCGCAAGCCACGACGTCCGCGTTCCCGTTTCAGCCCTTGCGGGCCACCGGCGCATGCCGGGTTGGTAGCAGGATCAAAAGATCCAGCCCAGGGCCTTCACGCCGACCCAGCAGACGGCGCCGAGCACGAAGGTGGCGAAGGCGCAGCCGGCGATGGTGATCGCGACACCCAGGCCGGTGACCCTGCTGTCATGCTCCACCAGGCCGAGCGCCATGATGATGTTGCCGAAGGCGGGCGGGCCATTGGTGCCGGGGCCAGGCAGGATCAGCATGATCGCCACATAGGCGGTCAGCCAGCCGAAGAGCCGGTCCCCGATGCGGGAGGTGAAGAAGCCCGGCCGCGGCTTCACATACTGCTCCACCTTGCGCAGCCATTTGGAAGAGGCGCTGGTCAGCCGCAGCAGATCGGTCCGCTTGATGCTCCGTCGCGCGATGAAGCCCGGCAGCTTCGGGTTGCGGAGCCCGAGGCCCATCTGGATTCCCAGGATCAGCATGGGTGTGCCGAAGACGGAGGCCATGCCCGGCAGCAGGGAGGGCAGGCAGAGCAGCAGGATCAGCAGTCCGAAGGCACGGTCGCCGAAGGCCTCCGCCATCTCGCCCAAGGTAATGCGTTCGCCGGGACAACGGGATGCCACCTCGGCCACGATGCGCGAAATCGGCGCGCCTGCCTCAGCCTCACCCCGGCCGCCCTGTGCCGGCACGATGGCAAGCGAGGCGTCCATATTTCCGTCCATGCCCGGCCCTTGAACCCTTCGTCCCCAATTGGTGGCGAACAACCGCCTGTGAAGCCCTGTCGGTCCGGGCCTCTTTTCGGGCCCGAGACAGCCCCGCCCAGACTAGGCGGGATGCCTGCCTCATGCACCGAAAATTTTCGCGGCGCATGAGGCATCCGGGGCGCCCTCAGTGCCCCGTGAAGACCGGCTTGCGCTTTTCCATGAAGGCGCGCCGGCCTTCCCGGTAGTCGGCACTGTCGAAACAGGCGGCCATGGCGGTGCGCAGCGCTCCCATGTCCCGGTCCGCCGGGTCCTTCAGCACGGTCTTGACCGTGAGCTTGTTGGTGGCGAGGGAGAGGGGGGCGTTCGCCGCCATGGTGGCGGCCAGCTTCGCCACCGTGGCCTCCAGTTCCGCCACTGGCACCACCTTGTTGACCAGCCCGATCCGCTCAGCCTCGCGGGCGTCCAGGCGCTCCCCGGTCATCAGGATCATATGGGCATGGGCGGGGCCGACCAGGTCCACCAGGGCCCGCACCATGTCGAAGCCATAGGCGATGCCGAGCTTCGCCGCCGGGATGCCGAACTGGCTGTCATCGGACGCTATGCGGATATCGGCGGACATGGCGATGCCGAGGCCGCCGCCCATGCAGAAGCCGCGGATCTTGGCGATGACCGGCTTGCGGAAGGCGGAGAGCTTGGCTCGGCCGGCGCTGGTCATCCGGTCGTATTCCTGCTGTGCAGTCGCATCGGCCCGGTTCTTCTCGAACTGGCTGATGTCGGCGCCGCTGACGAAGGCCTTGTCACCGGCCCCTTCCAGGATGACGCAGCGGACCGCCTCGTCTTCGGCGAAGAGGTCCAGCGCCTGGCCCATGCCGGCCCACATGTTCACCGACATGGCATTGCGTTTCTCCGGCTGGTTGAACACCACCCGGCCCACGCCGTCCTGGATGCTGGCCAGGATCTTCCCCTCTGCGAATTCCAACTGGCTCATGCCCCGCCCAGCGCCCCCTTCGCGCGCAGATCCTCGATTTCCTCGGGCGAGAGTCCGGCTTCCGCCAGGATCTCCGCCCCATGCTCACCCAGTTCCGGCACGTCCCGGTAGACGCCGGTCTCCAGCCCCTCGATGTTCAACGGGCTGGCGACGATCTTAATGTCGCCTCGCCGGCGGTGATGCATCGGCATCGCCATCCCGAGGTGCTGGACCTGAGGATCGTCAAAGACTTCCTTGATGTTGTTGACCGGGCCGCAGGGGATGCCGGCTTCCTCGAGCGTCTCGATCCACCATTGGGAGGGCCTGGTCCGTGTCACCTCGGCGATGGTGGCGTTGACCCGGGCGCGGTCCTTGCTGCGGCCCTGGAGCGTCTTCCACTCCGGCACCTCCAGCCATTCCGGCTTGCCGGCGGCCTTGCAGAAGATCTCCCACAGCTTGGGGGAGGAGGCGGCGATGTTGATCGGCTTGTCCGCGGTGGGGAAGACGCCCATGGGGATGTTCACGGGGTGGTCATTGCCCGCCTGGCCCGCCACCTCGCCATCCATCAGGTAGCGGCTGGCCTGGAAGTCCAGCATGAAGACCTGGGCCTCCAGCAGCGAGGTATGGACATAGCCGCCGCGCCCGGTCCGCTCCCGGTCATAGAGCTTCATCATGATCCCGAGGGCCAGCAGGTTGCCGGCGGTCAGGTCGTTGATGGGGATGCCGACCCGCATCGGGCCGCGGCCGGGCTCCCCGGTGATGCTCATCAGCCCGCCCATGCCCTGGGCGATCTGGTCCACCCCGCCGCGCTTCGAATAGGGGCCGGTCTGGCCGAAGCCGGAGATGGAGGCATAGACCAGCCGCGGATTGATCCCCTTCAGGTCGTCATAGGCGATCTTCAGCCGGTGCTTGACCTGCGTCCGCATGTTCTCGACCAGCACATCGGCGGTCGCGACCAGCCTCAGGAAGGCGGCGTGCCCGGCCGGGTTCTTCAGGTCCAGGGCGATGCTGCGCTTGTTGCGGTGCAGGTTGACGCTGTCGAACCCGTCCCGCGGACCGCCAAGGCCGTCGGCGCTGTTCGGCGGCTCCACCCGGATGATGTCGGCGCCCCAGTCGGCCAGGTGCCGGACGCAGGTGGGGCCGGCACGGGCAAGGGTGAGGTCGAGGACACGGAGGCCCGCCAGGGGCAGGCGGGTCTCCTGCATCAGTTGCGGGTCAATCGGGCTCTCGGGCATGGCTGTCCTCCCTCGGCCGGCGAGACTAGGGCGAGCGCCAGCAGAGGGCTAGACGAGGTCCGCCCGGATTCAGGCGCCCTGCGCCCCCTCGATGACGTTTCCGAACCGCTCCCAGGTACGGCCGTTCCATTTCTGTAACTGCATAGCGCGGATCGGGTGGTAGTTGGTCGGGCTGGTATTCACCTTGATGCCGGGGAGCAGGACCGGCAGTTCCAGGTCCCGCAGGTTGGTCACCTCATGCATCACCCGCTCCCGCGAGAGGTCGTTCCCGCACTGGTGCAGCACCTGCAGCATGGTCTTGCTGGCGCCATAGCCATAGACATAGCTGCCATCGGTCAGGTCGCCGTCCGGGATGTAGCGCTGCATGAAGCCGCGCCACTCCTTCATGCCGGGATCGTCCTTCCAGGCCGGATCGGTCGGGTCCTTCAGATAGGCGGAAGTGATGATCCCTACCCCCTTCTCCGGCCCCGCCGGCTCCATCACGCTGCCGACGGAGATCGAGACATTGGTCATGAAGAACAGCGGCTTCCAGCCCAGCTCATAGACCTTGCGGATGGCCTGGGCGGCGAATTTGGGCGTCGCCGCGACAAGGAACACATCGGCGCCGCTCGCCTGCATGGAGACGATCTGGGAATCGATGGTGGCGTCCGTCACTTCGTAGGAGGCGGTCCGGGCAACCTGGTCGAAGCGGTTACCGAGGACATCGCGGACGCCGATGACGTAGTCCTTCCCGAAGTCGTCGTTCTGGTAGAGGAGCGCGAGCTTCGCGTTCGGCTTCTGCTCCAGCATATGCTTGGTGTAGATCTGCGCCTCGGTGCGGTAGCTGGGCTGCCAGCCGATGGTCCAGGGGTGGTCCTTGTAGTTGCCCCATTTGTCGGCGCCGCTGGCGACGAAGAGATGCGGCACCTTGCGCTGGTTCACATAGCGCACGATGGCCGAGTTGCAGGGCGTGCCGAGGGTCTGGAACAGGAGGGCGACCTGGTCCTGCTCGATCAGCCGGCGCGCCTGCTCCATCGTCTTGGGCGGGCTGTAGCCGTCGTCATAGGTGATGAAATTGATCTTGCGTCCGGCAATGCCGCCCTGGTCGTTCACCATCCTGAAGAAGGCGGCTTCGCTGCGCCCGATCACGCCATAGGCGGAAGCGGGGCCACTATAGGCGCAGGTATTGCCGATCCTGATCTCGGTGGCGGTGACGCCGGTGGTGTCGGCGGCGTGCAGGATGCGCGGCGCCGCAAGCCCGGCCGCGCCGAGCGCGGCGCCGGACAGGAGGGTTCGACGGTGCAGCATGGGCTGCCTCCCAAGGCCTCTCGGCCATTTGGGCGCGGGCAGGGCTGGCGGGACCGCCGCCAGCCCCGCGCCTTGCCGGCAGCGGCCCGGGCCCCGGACTGACTCAGGCGCTCGCCGCCCCCTCGATGATGCCGCCGAACCGCTCCCAGTTGCGGCCGTTCCATTTCTGCAACTGCATCGCCCGGATCGGGTGGTAGTTGGTCGGGCTGGTATTCACCCGGATGCCGGGCAGCAGGACCGGGATCTCCAGGTCGTTGATGTGCGTCACCTGCTTCATGATGTTCTCGCGGGAGAAGTCGCCATTGCATTGGTGCAGCACATGCGTCAGCGCCGTGCTGACGCCATAGGCGGTGACGTAGCTGGAATCCTCCCGGTCGGCATCCGGCAGGTACTTGTCCATGAAGGCGTTCCACGCCCGCATGCCGGGATCGTCCTTCCAGGCCGCGTCATTCGCTACCTTGATATAGGCGGAGGTGATGATCCCCACGGCTTTGTCCCGCCCCGCCGGCTGGATGACGCTGCCGATGGAGATCGACACATTGGTCAGGAAGTGTAGCGGCTTCCAGCCGACATCGTGCACCTTGCGGATGGCCTGGGCGGCGAATTTGGGGGTGGCGGCGGTGAGCAGCACCTCCGCCCCGCTCGCCTGGAGCGACACGATCTGGGAATCGATCGTCGGGTCGGTGACCTCGTAGGAGGCGGTAACGACCTGCTTGTCGAAGCGGTCGCCCAGCACGTCGCGGGCGCCGGCCACGTAGTCCTTTCCGAAATCGTCATTCTGGAAGAGGATCGCGATCTTCGCGTCCCGCGCCTGCTCCAGCATGTGCCGGGCGTAGATCTGCGCCTCGGTCCGGTAGCTGGGCTGGTAGCCGATGGTCCAGGGATGTTCCTTGTAGTCGCCCCATTTGTCGGCGCCGGTTGCCAGGAACAGGTGCGGCACCTTGCGCGCATTCACATAGCGCACGATGGCGGAATTCGTGGGCGTGCCGAGGGTGTTGAACAGGAAGGCGACGCGGTCCTGCTCGATCAGCCGGCGCGCCTGCTCCACCGTCTTGGGCGGGCTGTAGCCGTCGTCATAGGTGACGAAATTGATCTTCCGCCCGGCGATGCCGCCCTGGTCGTTCACCATCCTGAAGAAGGCTTGGTCGCCGCGGCCGACCGCGCCATAGGCTGAAGCAGGGCCGCTATAGGGGCAGATATGGCCGATCTTCAGCTCATCGGCGGTGACGCCGGGCGTGTCGGCGGCGCGCGGGATGGCCGGCCGCGCGAGGGCGGCGATGGTGGTTCCGGCCAGAAGTGAGCGGCGGCTGATCATGGACGTGCGTCTCCCTCGGGCTCTTGCCCTGGCGCGCGGGACGACGGGCAATTATGCGGCAGGGCCGTCCGCGCGCCATGCGCCGGCGTCGAGGGTTGCGTCGGCATGACGGTCCCGCGATCCCGGCCGGCGCAGACTGGACCAGCCGGGGAGTCGGTTGCGATTCACCGATACGCGACGCAGCGGGTGAGCCAGCCGCTTGCGCTTCCGCTTCCGCTCAGGGCAGGACGGCGATGGCGTTGATTTCGATGAGCGCGTCGGGGGTGGTGAATTTCGTCACCTCCACCATGGTCGAGGCCGGGGGCGTGCCGGTGAAGTACTCCCGCCGCACCTTATGGATCTGCGGGAAGTGCTCCATGTTGCGGATGTAGACATCCACCCGGCAGATGTCGTCCAGCGTACCGCCGGCGGCCTCCACCGCGGCCTTCAGGTTCTCGCAGACCTGGCGGGTCTGCGCCTCGATATCGCCGGGGCCGACTATCTTCCCGTCCGGTCCCTTGGCCAGCATACCGGAGATGAAAACCAGCCGGCCCTTGGCCTCCACCATCGTGGCCTGGGCAAAATGGCCGCTCGGAGGCGGCAGGCGGTCCGAGGTGATGCTGCGCTTCGGCATTGGCGGTTCCTCCCTTGGCGGGAGGCAGGCTAGCAACCATTTGCGGGTGCTCCCATAAGGCCGTGAATCGGCCCGCGGGAAAGCGCCATGGACCCAGTGGATCTTGCCCTCTGCCTTGCCGTCGATGTCTCGGCCAGCGTGGATTACGATGAATTCGGCCTGATGGTGGGCGGCTATGCCGCGGCCTTCCGGGATCCGGAGATCGCCGCACTCTGCGCCGCCGGACCGCAGGGGGGCGTGGCGGTGGCGATGCTGTTCTGGTCCGGCGCCACGCCCGGGCCGGAACTGGCGGTGCCTTGGATGCGGGTGGAGAGCGAGGCCACGGCCGCCGCCCTGGCCGATGCCATCGATTCCGCGCCGCGCCTGCCGCAGCCCGGCGCGACGGCACTGGGGGAGGGGATGGCCGCCGGCCTCGCCCTGCTGGCCCGCTGCCCGGCCAGGGCGGAGCGGCTGGTGCTGGATGTCTCCGGCGACGGCCGCCACAACCAGGGCCGGCCGCCCGGGCCGGTGCGCGATATCGGCGTCGCGGCCGGCATCACCATCAATGCCCTTGCCGTGCTGAACGAGGAGCCGGACCTGCTGGACCACTACCAGGCGGAGGTGACCGGCGGCCCCGGCAGCTTCGCCATGCATTGCCCTGACTACCAGGCTTTTGCCGAAGCGATACGAGAGAAGCTGAAGCGCGAGATCGGCGGCCTTCTCCTCTCGCGGGGGGATGGGTTATTCACGCCCTTCTCCTGAAGGTGTGGCTTGCCAATGCTGCTTCTCATTCCCGGCCCGGTGCAGACCCGTCCCGAAATCCGTGCCGCGATGGCCGAGGACATCGCCCCCTGGGACAACGACTTCCGTGCCGTCTACGCGGATATCCGCGAGCGGGTGCGGGCGGTCGCCGGCGGCATCGAGGGCGAGCACGTCACCCTGCCGCTGCAGGGCTGCGGCCATTTCATCGTGGAGGCCACGATCCGCACCTTCATCCCGGCCGGGGCGAAGCTGTTGATCCCGCTGAACGGCAGCTATGCGGAACGCGCCGCGCGCCTGGCGCGGGAGGCGGGGCGGCAGGTCGTGGCCCTGCCCGGCCCCGATACGCGGCCGGTGACGGCGGAGGAGGTGGCCGCGGCGCTGGCCGCCGATCCGGCGATCGGCCATGTCCTGATGGTCCATAACGAGACGGGCAGCGGCATCGTCAACGATCCGGCCGTCATCGGCCCGGTGGTGCGGGCGGCGGGGCGGCGGCTGATCCTGGATTCGGTCAGCGGCTTCGGGGCGCTGCCCTTCTCCCTGGCGGAGCATCCGGAATGCGATGCGGTGGTCTTCACTTCCGGCAAATGCCTGGAGGGGATGCCGGGCATCGGCTTCGCCGTGGCGCGGATCGACCGGGTGGAGGCATCGGCGGGCAATGCCGGCTCCTGGGCCTTCGACCTTTCGGATGTGTATTCCCATGCGCTGCACGCCGGCTGGGGCAGCTTCCGCTTCACCCCACCAGTGCAGGCGCTGAAGGCTTTCGGCCTCGCGCTCGATCTCTACGCGGCGGAGGGCGGGCAGCCGGCACGCCTCGCCCGCTACGCGGAGAATATGCGGGTGCTGTATGAGGGTGTGCTGGGCCTTGGCCTGACGCCCTATCTGGAGCGGCGGCACCAGGGGCCGGTGATCGTCACCGTGCACCAGCCGGCGGATCCGAATTTCGAATTGCAGCGCTTCGTGGATGCGCTGAAGGCGCGCGGCGTGCTGATCAGCAATTTCTACAACACCAAGGCGCCGAGCTTCCGCGTGGGCTGCATCGGCGCCGTCACGCCGGAGGACATGCGCCGCGCCGTCGCCGCCACGGGAGAGGCGTTGGCAGAGATGGGCGTCAGGCGGCGCGAGGCCGCCTGAGCGCAGGCCGGGTCAGAACCGGTAGCGGACGCTTGCCCCGATCACCCAGGGGTCCAGATCCGCACGGCCGCGGATCATGCCGCTGTTCACGCTGACATCCGGGCGGAGAAAGATCTTCTTCACGTCCAGATTCGCCAGCCAGTGCGGCGTGATCTCGTAGTCCAGGCCGGCATTCAGGGCGAAGCCCGGAGTCGTGTCGATCCGCACCCGGTTGACCGGTGCGCTCCTGTCGCCGCCATAGCCGTAGAAGAAGGTCAGGTTCAGCCCGGCGCCGATATAGGGACTGAGGCGCGAGGCCGGCAGCGGGTGGAACTGCATCGTGAGTGTCGGCGGCAGCACCCAGACATGGCCGAGCTTCACATTCCCCAGCGCCGAATTGGCGACGCTGACGTCATGCTGGCTGGTCGCCGCGATCAGGTTGAGCGAGAAATTCCGCGTCAGGTAATAGGTGAAATCGAGCTGCGCGGTCGCGCTGTCGCTGGCACGCGGCTCCCCGCCGATCAGCCCGACACGCCCGCCACTGTGCGGCAACACGCCGATGGCGCCGAAGCCGAGGACGAAATCCCCTGCCTGCTTGCCGCGCGGCGCTTCCTGCGCCACGGCCGCACCCACACCCAGCATGGCGGCCGTCGCCAGGGCGCCCGCCAGCATTCCGACAGTCTTGCGCATCTCTCTCGCATCCGTTCCAGGTGGCAACCGCCACCGGAGCGGTTTCTGGACCGGATGCGGGCGCGCCGCTTTGCGTTGCGTCAATCGGGGCGCGCTTCCGATGCGTCTTCTTCTATTCCGGCTTGATGCCTGCCGTCTCCACCACCCGGCGCCAGCGGGCGATTTCCTCCCGCTGGAACCTGGCGTAGCTGTCGGGGCTGTCGGCGACCACGGTGAAGCCGATCTGGCCAAGGCGCTGCACCGTCTCCGGATGCCGCAACGCCGCCACCACCTGGCCATGCACGCGCTCCAGCAGCGGGGCGGGCAGCTTGGCTGGTGCCATCACCGCCTGCCAGGAGGTGACGACGAAATCCTTGAGCCCCGCTTCGCCCGCCGTCGGCACCTCGGGCAGGATCGGGTGCCGCTCGGCGCTGGTGACGACGATGGGGCGCAGTCGCCCTCCCTGGATATGGCCCGCGACGGTGCCGAGATTCTGGAAGGAAAGCTGAACGTTGCCGGCGATCAGGTCGGTCGCGGCCGCGGCGCCGCCGGCATAGGGCACATGGGTCGCATCCGTGCCGGTGAGCTGCTTGAACAATTCCATCGTCAGATGGTCGGAGGAGCCGACGCCGCTGGTCGAATAGCTGGCGCCCGGATTGGCCTTCAGCCACTCGATCATGCCCTTGAGGTCGCGGACCGGCACCTTTTCCGGATTTACCACCAGCACATTGGGTGTGGTGACGGCAAGGGTGACAGGCGTGAAATCCCGCACCGGGTCGTAGCCCAGATTGGGCCGCAGCGCGGCATTGATGGCATAGACGCCGATCGAGCCGACCATCAGCGTGTGCCCGTCCGGCGCGCTGCGGGCCAATTGGCGCCCCGCGACCTCGCCATTCGCGCCAGGCCGGTTCTCTGCCACTACCGGCTGGCCGAGGTTCTGCTGCATGCGCATGGCAATGGCGCGGGCCACGATGTCCGAGGGGCCACCGGCAACGAAGGGCACCAGGATCGTGACAGCACGGCTGGGCCAGGCATCGGCGCTCTGCGCCCGCCCGAGGCCAGGCAGCAGGGAAAGGCCGAGGCCCGACAGGGCGAGTTGGCGACGGTTCAGCATCAGGCATTCCTCCCAGCGATTCGGTGGGGCGCAGGATGACGGCGGCCTGAGGATATGACCAGCCGCGCCGGGAGGTATGTGATCTCGTTACAGAGTGGCGAGGGCCCCGGCGAAGGCATCCAGCGTATGCGCGATGTCCTCCGGCGTATGCGCCAGGGAGATGTAGTACTTGCTCTCGCCCTTCAGGACGCCGTTGGCACGCAGAAGGCGGTTGACCTGCTGCTGCATGGCCTGGTTGGCGCGCAGCGTGGCGCGGTAGTCGTGCACATCGCCCTCGGCGAAGATCACATCGAAGAGCGGCGGCTCCCCCACCACCTGCGCCGGCAGCCCTTTCTCGCGCAGCAGGCGGGACATACCGTCCATCAGCGCCTTGCCGGTCTCGAAGACCTGCTCATAAGCGCCGGGCCGCTTCAGGATTTCCAGCGTGGCAAGCCCGGCGACGGCGGCGACCGGATTGCCGGAGAGCGTGCCGATCTGCATCAGGAAGCCGTCATCGCCGACCAGGCCGCGATCGAAATGCGCCATGATGTCGGCGCGTCCGGCGATGGCCGCCAGCGGGAAACCGCCGCCAATGATCTTGCCGAGGGTGCAGAGATCGGGCGTCACGCCGTAATAGGCCTGCGCGCCGCCATAGGCGAAGCGGAAGCCGGTGACGACCTCGTCGAAGATCAGCGGGATGCCGAAGCGCGCCGTCACCTCCCGCAACGCCTGCAGGAAGCCGGGGCGGGGCGGGAGGAGGCGCTGGAAGGGCTCCACGATCACGCCGCCGAGTTCCTCCTGATGCGCCTCGATCAGCCGCACCGCGGTTTCGGCATCGTTGAAGGGGGCGATCAGGACCTCGTCGCGGATACTGCGCGGAATGCCGGCGGAATCCGGCACCGGCTGTGGGAAATTGGTCAGCTGCTTCGGCGCCAGGCTCATGAGGCTGTAGTCGCTCATGCCATGGTAGCCGCCCTCGAATTTCAGGATCCTGTCGCGCTTGCGGAAGGCGCGGGCGACGCGCATGGCGTAGAGATCGGCCTCCGACCCGCTGCTGACGAAGCGGATCTGCTCGGCGCAGGGCACGGCGGCGACGATTTCCTCGGCGAGCAGGATGCCGTACTCGTTGTTGGCGAAGAAGGTAGTGCCGCGCGGGATCTGACGCTGCACCGCTTCCGTCACCTCCGGATGCGCATGGCCGACGAACATCGGGCCGGAGCCGAGGAGGAAGTCCACATACTCGTTGCCGCTGACGTCCCAGACCCGGCCGCCGCGACCCTCGCAGATGATGATGTCGCCGGCCATGTTGCCGAAGCTGCCGGCGGGCAGCACCCGGCGCGCCTTCTCCATCAGGGCCAGTTCGGCTTCGCTGCGGCGGATCTCGCTCATCCCTGCGCTCCTGTTCCCGGGGTGCTCGGGCAGACTATGCCCCCGCCGTGGCGGACGCCAAGCCTGGGATCAGGCGGATGCGCCGCTCCGCCGCCGCTTCGATGGCCGCGCGGCTGTAGAGGAGCGGCACATACTCCTCCTTCGCCCAGAGCGGGAAGTGATCGCGATAATGCGTGCTGGCCGGGTCGCCGGACTGGCCGGGGGCGTTGATGGTCCAGCTTGCATCCCAATTCCCCACATCCACCACCATGCGCCAGGAGACGCCGGAGACGACGCGAAAGTCGCTGTTCCGGTAGCCGTTGTTGTTGATGGTGAGGTTGGACCCGCCCTTCGGCGCCGGCCCGACATCCAGCTTCGCCGCGAGATCCGGCGGCAGCAGGCGGGAGAGCGGATGCTGGAAATATCCGTGGTGCAGCCGGCCCCAGGCCCAGGTCCCGGGATCGGGGCCGAGGCGCTGCACCGCCTCCTCCCAGGCTGCGGCCAGGCTGCGCAGCAGCAGCGCATCACGGGCGGCGCGTGGATCGGGGCCGAAGCCGGGGTCCTCGGCGCGTTCCAGCAGATCGACCATCAACGCCGTGTCGGGCACCGTGATCATCTCCGCCAGGCCCTGCGGTCCCAGGCTGCGCAGCAATTCGGGGATGAGGTGCTTGGAGAACCAGATCTCGAACAGCGCCGCTGGGCCGCTTTCCGAATTCAGCCGGTGATCCCAGCCGTGGAGGAGCGCCAGGGCTGGGGCGCTCGCCGCATCGCCCTTGAGGTCGCGCAGCAGGGCGCAGAGGCGGCGCGCCGGGACGCAGGTGAAATCCGTCTGCAGGGCGAGCGTGTCCTGCACGGACCAGGACGCCTTGCCCTCGATCGCCTCGCTCAGCCGCATGTAGCGCGCGGCATCGGTCCATTCGAAGCCGGTCTTGCGGCTGCGGTAGTCGTAATCCGGCGGCAGATTCATCTGGTTGGCAGTGCCGAGCCAGCCGGAGGCCGGGTTCGCGCTGCGCGGCAGGCCGGAGGAGGGCATCAGCCCCTGCCATTCATACCGACCATCGCCCGGCACCGGCAGCAGCCCGTCCCAGTTGGGGCGGATCGGCACCTTTCCGGCCGCGGCCCAGCCGATATTGCCCTCCACATCCGCGACGACGTGGTTGGTGGAGGGCGCGCCCCAGCCTTCCAACGCGGCGCAGTACTCATCCCAGTTCCGCGCCTTGATGTAGCCGAGGCTTGCCATGTAGGCGGCGGTCCCGGGCTCGGTCCAGACGGTGCGCAGGGCATAGGCGCGGTTCGCTTCCCGGTCGATGTGCAGCACCGGGCCATGGCGGGTGAAGAGCAGTTCCACCTCCACCGGGGCTCCGCCGCGGACCGGCACCGATTCCGTCACCTTGCGCATGCGCTCCCAGCCCTCGCTGTAGCGGTAGCGCTCGGGATCGGCGGGATCGAGCTCGTAGACGTAGAGATCCTCCTGATCGGTCGGATGGATCGTCAGGGAGAAGGCAAGGCGGTCGTTATGGCCGAGGCTGACGCCGGGAATGGCCGGCTCTCCGGCGCCGATCACATCCAGCCCCGGCGCGGTCAGATGCGCGATGTAGCGGAGCGAGGGCTGCTCATGCACGCGATGCGGGTCGCTGGCAAGGATCGCCCGCCCGGTCGTGGTGCGGGAGGGGGCCAGAGCCCAATTGTTGCTACCAAAATTTTCTGCCGCCGCAGGGTCGGGCGTGAAGGAGGGCTCGGCCGTGGCGATGGCATTCGGCTCGGTGGCGAGAAGATAGGTCCGCATCACCTCGGGCGGGATCGGGTGCGGTTCCAGCCCCTCCGGAATCTGCACCTGCCATGCGGGCTGCAACCCCTTGTGCAGGCGGTCGGCCTCCAGCCCGAAGCGGGCGATGATATTGCTGCGCGTCACCTCGGCATCGAGGTTACGCACCCGGGCATGGGCGCGGCAGCGCACCACATCCTCCGGCGCCCAGCGTGCCGGCCGGGTGCCGAGCAGGCGGAATTCGAGGGGCATCCGGTCCGGCTCGCGCTCCAGGAGGTCGAGATAGGCGTTGATGCCGGCGGTGAAGGCGGTGGTCCAGGCCCGGGCATTCGGCCCATAGCTGGCCCACTCGGCCTCCATATCGCCGCGGTAGAGCAGCAGGCGGGCGGCGCGGTCGCGCTCGACATAGGCCGGGCCGAGATCGCCGGCCAGCAGCCCGAGGCCGCGCTTCCGCCAGAGGTCGATCTGCCACAGCCGGTCGCGCGCGGCGTTGAAGCCCTGGGCGAAGAAGGCGTCGGCTTCGCTTGCCGCGCGGATGTGCGGGATGCCCCAGCGGTCGATCAGGATCTCGGCCTCGGCGGTGAGGCCGGGGAGGGGAATCGTTTCGGTGGGCAGCGGCATCGCTCTCGGCCTCCAGGGGACGCTCCAGTGTCGGGGCCGCTCGCTGTGCCGGCAAGCATGGTGAGGTCAATAGTGAGAGGGGGAATCGCCCTGGGGGTATTGCGGGGGGCGCCATGGATGCTAGAAGGCCGGCGACGGAGCGTAGCGCAGCCTGGTAGCGCATCAGTCTGGGGGACTGGGGGTCGTGGGTTCAAATCCCGCCGCTCCGACCAAAAAGCCCCGAAAAACCTCGAAAAATCGGCCTCCTTCGGCTTCCAAGAATATCCCGAAACCGGCCCGAACTTCCCTTGATTTCCGTTCCCGTGGTAGCCCGGTGGTAGCCAAACACCGGAGGGGCGATGCGGATTGGCAAGCGGACATGCGATGAGCTGCTGCGGACCAGGGGGGATCGGCGAGTCGTGGTCTGGGACGATGAGCTGCCTGGCTTCGGCGCCCGGGTCACGGCCAGCGGCCATCTCTCCTTCGTTCTGAAATATCGGGTGAAGGGCTCCCCGGAACAGCGCTTCCTCACCCTCGGCGACTACCCGGCGGTCCATCCCGATGCGGCGCGGACCGAGGCTCGGCAGATCAAGCAGGCCGCGGCGCTCGGCCGCGATCTTGTGGCGGAGCGGCGCGAGGAACAGGCGGCAGCGGCGCGCGCCCGTGCCGAGGCCGAGCGCCGCGCTATTCCGCTGGCAAGCCTCCTGGATGCTTGGCGGGCTGCCACCGAGGCAGAGATCGCCAGGAAGGTCGCCACGGGCCGCAGCGTCCTCTACGAGCGCGAGCTGCTACGCCTAGAGGCTAGGCTGCTGCGCCCCGCCATCGGTGCCGAGACGGTGGGCTCTCTTGACCCGGCGCGTTTCCAGGCCCTCCTACATCTGCAGGCATCGGTTTCCACTGCCCGCAACCTCCGCAACCTGCTGGTCCGCTTCATCGGCTTTGCCAGAGCGACGCTGATCCAGCAGGGCATCAACATCGCGTGGCCGACACAATTCGAGGTCAGGGGGCGGCCAGGCTCGCGCGATCACCGATTCACCCTGGCGGAAGCCGCGCGGATCTGGATCGCAGCGCCGGCGCTCGGCCGGCGTGGCGCCATGGTTCGGTTCATGCTGCTGACCGGCTGCCGGCGAATCGAGGCACAGAGGGTGGAGTGGTCGCATCTGGTGCTGGAGGATCCGGTGATCGGCCCGCACTGGCTGCAGCCGGCCGCGCTGACCAAGAACAACCTGCCGCACCGGGTTCCACTGTCGTCGCCGGCCGTGGCGTTGCTGCGCTGGCTGCCGCCCCGGAAGACCGGGAAAAGCGGCCTCTCGCCGCTGGTTTTCGCCGGCCGAGGCGGCAAGCCGGTACAGGATTGGACAGTGATTCGTCGCGCGCTGCTGGAACAGGCGGGGGTGGAGGACGGTACGCTTCACGACTTCCGGCGCACCATCGTTTCGACGCTCGGCGATCATGGCTTCGATCCCCAGGTCGCCGACACGCTGCTGAACCACGCCGCGGCCGCCACGCTGGGCGGCGTTATGGGCGTCTATCAGCGGTCGGAGTTCTGGGCGAAGCGCGTCGAGGCGATGGCGCTCTGGGCCGACCTGCTCATGGCGGAGGTCGGCCGGGTCGCGGGAAAGCCCGTCTGTCGGGAGACGTGGGGCTTCGATCGGCCCTTCGTGGATGCGCGCATCGTGCGGCCGGAACGCAAGGGCACACGGGCAGAGGTAGCGGCGCGCAGGGCCAGCCGCCGCGCGGTCACGCCGCGCGCGGTGGCTTTGGCCCATTTGATGATCGCCGGAGCGCCATTGCTACGGACCTCCAGCAGCCGGCCATCCGGAGCGATCAGCGGAAGCGCCTCGGGCTCGGTAGGATGCTGCGCCTCATCCACGGGGCGCCCCAC
>Ga0207747_1001013_pt1 | contig 23453 bp, 22 predicted proteins | sample HigsolmetaGSP11D_FD_184839 | JGI IMG/M metagenome (GOLD analysis project Ga0207747, IMG submission 184839) | High solid enriched microbial communities from the Joint BioEnergy Institute, USA - SP1-1-D (SPAdes) | ecosystem: Engineered > Bioreactor > SSF (Solid state fermentation) > Aerobic >...
TCCTCGGGGTCGATCACCAGAAAATTCGGTCCCTCGTGAAAGCAGTCCACCGGGCAGACTTCCACGCAGTCGGTGTACTTGCACTTGATGCAGTTTTCCGTGACGACGAAGGTCATGAGGCTCTCCGGTTTCGATGTGTCGTTGCGCGCCGGCCGGGAAGGGCGGAACGCGATATTAACGCGCTCCGCGGCCGCATTGCTTTGATCTACGCCGCGAACGGTGCTAGAGGACGATCAGCGTCGCGCTCACCAGCAGGCCCAAGCCCATGATGGGCAGCACCCGCTGCGCCAGCGCGCGGCCGCCGATCGCCGCGATCAGGCCCGCCTTGACCAGGCAGTTGGTGTAGACCGCCAGCGCGATGCCGCGCGCCGCCACCTCGTCGCCGAGGCCATCGCCGCGGGCGCTGCTGGCCAGCGACAGGGTGATGGCGTCGACGTCGGTCAGCCCCGACAGCAGCGCCACGAGGTAGATGCCGACATCGCCGAGCCAGCGGCGGGCGCCTTCCACCAGGAATACGATGGCCACCAGCAGAGCCGCGAAACGCAGCGCCGGGCCGAGCTCGAACGGGTTCTTGAGCAGCGGCTCGCCGGGGGGCTCGGGCTCCTGCGCCGCGTGGCGGAAGTAAAAGAACGCGCCGCCGGCGTAGACGACCCCAGCGGCCAGCAACGGCGTCAGCAGCAGCGGCAGCAGCGTCGGGTTGATTACGCCGACCTCGAGCAGCACCCGCGGGAACATCAGCGCCGAGGCCGCCAGCAGGCCCGCCGCCAGCGCCGGCCGCAGCTGCGGGGAGTCGAGCCGCGACAGGGTCATGGTCATGGCGGTGGAGGAGACGATACCGCCGAGCAGGGCGGTGACCATCAGGCCGTGGTTGGCGCCCAGGACGCGGATCGCGACATAGGCGGCGAAGCCGATGCCGGCGATCAGCACCACCATCCACCAGGTGGTGTAGGGATTGAACACCTCCCATGGGCCGAAGCCGCGGTTGGGCAGGGTCGGCAGCAGCACCGCCGAGATGAACAGTAGCTTCAGCGCGCCGCTCACCTCGGCCCCGGTCAGGCGCCGCAGGGCGGCGTGCAGGCGGGCCTTGAGGTTGAGCAGCAGCGCCACCACGATGGCGGCCGCGGCGGCCAGCGGGCGGCTCTCGTAGACCGCCAGGCTGCCCAGCAGGAACGTCACCAGCATCGCCACTTCGCTGGTCATGCCGCGGTCGCCGTTGGCGCGGGACTCGGCGATGTAGCCGGCGATCACCAGCAGCGCGAACAGCACGAATATCGCCACCCAGGCGCCGAGCCCGAGGTGGGCGGCGCTGACCGCGGCCAGGCCGCCGAACAGGCCGGTGAGGCCGAAGGTGCGGATGCCCGCCACCGGTTCCGAGTCGGTTTGGTCGCGCGCGCTCCAGCCGCGCTCGGCGCCGATCAGCAGGCCCAGGCCGAGCGCCGTGGCCAGGTCCAGCAGCAATTCCAGGTTCATTCGGTAGGTGTGGTTATGCTGTTTTGCCGGTCGCTCAAGTGTAGCCGCCGCGGCGCTCGAGCGGCAGGGCGCAGGAGATGACAATCGGGGGATGGTGGAGCGTCCTCGGCTGTGCCATTGTCTATGCCGTACCGCTTTCCATCCCTTCGGATTGGCGCTGCCAAAGGATCGCGTCGTGCCTCGTCAGAATCGCGTCACTCCCTTCGGCGACATCATCGCCGTGCCCGAGCGCGGCATGTTCATGGGCAACCGCGGCTGCTTGCACGGCGAACACGGCCAGCTCGGGCAGAAACGCTGGGCGCGCAAGGCCTGGGTGACCTGCACGCTGACCTTCAAGGACCGTCGGCGCGAGGTGATGGCGCCGGGCGAGTACACCGAGCTGTTCTTCCTGGACGAAGCGACCGCGCTGGCTGCCGGACACCGGCCGTGCGCCGAGTGCCGGCGCCAGGATTTCGAGCGCTTCAAGCGCCTGTGGCTGGAGAACAACGCCGGCCTGCTGCCGCGGCCGTTGCCGACCATGGCGGAGATTGACGCGTTTCTGCACGAGGAGCGGGTCGACCGCCAGCGCCGTCAGCGCCACTGGTGGGGGGCGATCGGCGAGGTGCCGGACGGCGCCATGATCAAGCTGCCCAACAGCCAGGCGCCCTGGCTGCTGTGGCGGGGTCGGTTGCGGGAGTGGACGCCGAGCGGCTACCGCCTCAGCCGCCGCCTGCCCGAGGGTGAAGTGGAAGTGATCACCCCGCGCTCGGTCTGCCGGGTGCTGGCGGCCGGCTACGTGCCGCAGGTGCATCCCTCGGCGGACGCGTAGGGCGTCTCGCCTCCCGGGAAGCAGCCGACCCGCCGAGCCCATTGGGCGGAATCTGGAAACGGCGGCTGGTCTCACGCCTCCGCCGGCGCCGGTAGCGCCCGGCATTCCGCCAGGCGGATGATCGGCACGCCAAGGCTCAGGTAATCCCGCTCCCGGCAAGTGAGGATCAGGATCTGGTAGCGCTGGGCGGCTAGCCGCAGGATCAGCTTCATGCGCTCGAAGCGGTCCTCGTCGGCGAACACCAGCGCGTCGTCCAGCACCAGCGCCACCGGCTTTCCCTGCTCGCTGAGCAGATCGGCGAACGCCAGGCGGGTGATCACCGCCAGCTGCTCGCGGGTACCGATGCTCAGCTCCTCGAACGGTTCGTCCACGCCGTGGCGGCGCAGGCCGATCAGCTGCAGATGATCGTCGAGCAGCAGCTCGGTGGCCGGCAGCAGGTGGCGCAGATGTTGGGCGACCCGCCGCAGCACCGGCGCGAAGAAGTTCTCGCGGGCGCGCTGGGCGCATTCGTCTAGCACCGTCTTGAGCAGCCGCAGCGACTCCGCCTCGCGCCGCAGGTGCTGGGCCTGGGCCTCGGCTCGGGCCAGTTCGGCGGCCAGTTCCTGGCGGCGCTCGCCCAGGCCCTGATGGCCCAGGCTCTGTAGCTCCACTTCCAGGTCGCGCGCCCGCCGCTGCAGCTGTTCGACGCGCTGCTTGTGCTGCGCCAGGGCGTTCTCGGCCATCTCCAGCTCGGCGGCGACCCGCTCCGGCTCGGCCGCGGCCAGCCGGGCGCGGGCGATGTCCAGCGCCCGCTCGGCGTCGGCGACGGCGCGGTCGGCCTTGCCCATGGCGGCGTACAAAGCGTCGTCGCTTTCGGCGGCGCGCGCCTGCGCCAGCCGGGCGTCGAGGCGCTGGCGCTCGTCCTCGTTGGCCTGCCAGGCGGTTTCCGCCGCGACCAAGGTTTGACGGGCGCGTTCCAGGGCCGCGCGGGCGTCTTCCATCGCCGCCGCCGCGGCATTGGCCGCGCTCTGCGCTTCGGTCAGGGCGGCGTCGGCGGCTTGGCGGGCGCGGATCGCGTCCTCGGCCGTGGCGGGAACGGCTTCGCCCGGCTCGCTCAGCTCGCCCAGCAAGGCTTGCTGGCGGGCGAGTTCGGCGCGCAGCGCGTCCAGTCCGTCCGGGGCGTGCGCCCGCGCCAGCCGGCGCTGGGCGGCGGCTTCCTGCTCCAGCTGCTGGCGGCGGGCCAGCGACGCTTCCGCCTCGGCCAGATCGGCGGCGCCGAGCCGCTCCAGCAGCGCCTGGCGCTGGTCGTCGAGCTTGCGCAGCGTTTCCGCGGCCGCCGCCAGATCCCGGCCGCCCGGGGTGATGACGATGCGGCCGACGCCGGCCAGCACCAGTTCGGTACGGGCGGTGGCCGAGAACTCGCCGTGGCCGGGCAGGGGCGCGCCGTCGCGCTCGACGTCCACAGCGAGCTCCAGCCGCACTTGGGTGGCGCCGGCGTCGAGCTGGGCCTTGGCACGGACCCGCTCGTTTTCCAGCTCGCGCAGCTTCGCCAGGGTGTCGTGGTCCACCGTCAGCGTCGCAGCGGCGCCATCGGCTCGATGGGCGGCGGCTTCGGCCTGCTCGGCCTGGCGGATGCGCTCGCTCAGCTCGGCGATGCCTTGCGTCAGTTGCAGCCGGCGCTGGTCCCGTTCGGCCCGGCGCTGCCGCTCGCGGGCGGCGCGCAGCGCGGTCTCGGCTTCGGCGCGCCGCCGCTCCGCCGCGGCGAGGCGGGCTTCGGCCTCCTGGCGGGCCGCCAGTGCCCGGTCGCGCTGCTGGCGCAAGGTCTCGGCCTTGGCGAGCAGCTCCTCGCGGGCGCGCAGCATCGCTTCGCGCTGGGTCCAGCGCTCGCGCGGGCCGGCCTGTTCGGCCAGGGCGATGCGGCGGGCGGTTTCGGCCGCCCGCACCTGCTGTTCCAGGCCGCGCAGCTCGGCGTCGGCGGCGCGCGCCCGCTCCAAGGCCGAGAGCCGCTGCTCCAGCTCCTTGCGCTGGTGGATGCGCTGCAGCTCGTCCAGGGTTTTCTGCAGCTGATCGACGCGTTGGTCGTAGGCGCTCAGCTCGGTATCCAGCGCCTGCAGCTGCCGGCCGAGCTCCTCGACTTGCTGTAGCGCCTCGCGGTAGGCACCGGTGGGCTTGCCGGTCGGGGTGAAATAGCGGGCGTAGGCGGCGTGCACCCCGGCCTGGACGGCCTGGCCTTGCTGGCCGCCGAGCACTTCGCCGACCTCGGACTCCAACGCCGCCTGCAGGGTGCGCTGCGCGTGCTCGCCGTGCTGCAGGGGCAGGAAAGCCGTGCCCTGCTCGACCCAAAGCAGGCCCCAGACACCCTGCAGGGAGGGATCGCTGGCGCCGCGTGCCGCCTGCTCGAAGCCGAGCAGCTCGCGCAGCGCTTCCTCGGCGGCCGGGCCGCTGTAGCGCCGGCCGCCGCCGCTCAACTCCGCGTCCTGTTTCTGGCAGAAGGCCTTGTATAGCCGGTAGTCCTGGCCGCCCAGGGAGAACTCCAGCTCCACTTCCGGCCGGGTTTGGGCGCCGTACGGCTGCAGCGCGGCGGCGCCGCGGCCGGTCAGGGTGTGCTTGTCGAACAGCGCGGCGCGGATGGCCCGCAGCACCGTCGACTTGCCTTCCTCGTTGTCGCCGGCGATCACGTTCAGGCCCGGCGACAGCCCCTCGATCACCACCGGCGCCTGCAGACGGCGGAAATTCCTGATGCTGATGCGCTTGAATTGCATGGGCGAGTCAGCTCCGGGTGTTCAGGTATTCGGTATACAGGCGCTGCAGCGCGGGCGCCGCCAGGGCCTGGTCCGGGTGGGTCGGGTCGTTCTGGATGGCGCGCAGGCGCGCCAACGCATCCTGCAGGAAGCCGGTGGCGCTGATCTGATCGAGATCGGCGTCGCTGGCCTGCGGGATCAGCCGGCTGTCGTCCAGCCGCAGGTAGTGGCAGCGGGCGCTCCAGCGCTGCAGCCGCTGGTCGAGCTCGCGGCGCTCGGCCAGGCCGATGGTGCCGCGTAGGGTCAATTCCACCACCAGCCGGTCATAAGGTTCGCCCAGGGCGCTCAGCGCCGCGTCCAGCGCCGTCAAATCTTCGACGCCGTTCACGGCGAATTCCAGGCTGCGCCAGCGGAAGTGGCCAACGGCGATCCGCTCGACCTTGGGCGGTGCGCCCGGCGCGGCGATTTCCACCAGCAGCACGTTGCCGGCGTCGTTGTTGCGGAAGCGATCCGGCTCGGGAGTGCCGGCGTACCAGGTGCGCTCGGCGATTTCCAGCGTGCCGTGCCAATCGCCGAGCGCCAGATAGTCGAGGCGGGCGCTGACCGCGCGGCGGTCGGAAATGGGGTTGTAGCTCTCGGCCTCGGCCGGCAGGCGGTTCTCCACCGCGCCGTGCGCGAGGCCGACGCGAATGGCGCCGGGCGGCGTCTCCATGGTGTCGAAGGCTTCGGTGAGGTCGTAGCTCTCGTGGCGGCGGGTGAGCGGGGCCGGCAGGACCGCCAGCCGGCCGTCGGTCAGCACCAGCGGCGCGGGTTCCAGGGCCAGGTGCACGTTGGCTGGCAGGCCGTGCCGTTGCAGCCGCTTCCAAACGCTCTCGGCCAGCGCCGCGTCGTGGTTGCCGGGCAGCAGCACCCAGGGGCCGGGGTAGCCGCGCATGGCCTCCAGGGTGCGCGCCAAAGTTTCGTCGCCGACGGTGTTGGTTTCGAACACGTCGCCGGCCACCAGCACCGCGTCGACTTGGCGCTCGCGCGCCAGCTCGGCGATGGCGGCGACGGTACGCAGGCGCTGATGGCGCAGCACGGCGCCGGGATCGCCGGGGATGTTGGCGAAGACCTTGCCGATTTGCCAGTCGGCGGTGTGCAGCAGTCTCATGGCGTTATTCCTTGCACCTGTCGGCCGGACGGACTGGCCGCTATTGCATCACGAATCGCGCTCGTCGTGCTCGCGCTGGACGTTGACCATCGCGCCGGGAGCGACGTCCGGTGTCGCGCGCGGTCAGTGCGGAGACGGCACCCGGAGGCGATCGTTCCCGGCTTGGCAGCGCGGGCAAAGGCGCTCACCATGGGAATGTCGCCATCGTGCCGCGCCGGAGGTGTTTGCATCATGCCCACGCCCGCTTTGTTCATCGGTCACGGCAGTCCCATGAATACCCTGGAGTCGAACCGCTACAGCCGGGCCTGGCGGGAGATCGGCGCCGCCTTGCCGCGGCCACGGGCAGTGCTGGTGGTGTCCGCTCATTGGTATCTGGGCGCTTCGGCGGTCACCGCCATGGCCGCGCCGCGCACCATCCACGATTTCTACGGCTTCCCGCCCGAGCTCTACGCCTTTCGCTATCCGGCGCCCGGCTCGCCGGAACTGGCCGAGGAAGTCGCCGAGACGGTCAAGCCGCTGTGGGTGGGGCTGGACCGGGAGCAGTGGGGGCTGGACCACGGTGCTTGGAGCGTGCTGGCCCATCTCTTCCCGGCGGCCGATGTTCCGGTGGTGCAGCTCTCGCTCAATCTCCACGAGCCGTTGGAGTACCACCTGGAGCTGGGTGCGCGGCTGGCGCCGCTGCGGGAGCGCGGCGTGCTCATCCTCGGCAGCGGCAACGTGGTGCACAATCTGCGGCGGCTGGATCTCGCCATGGCCGAGGAAGGCTTCGATTGGGCCCGGCGCTTCGACGACGCGGTATACGCGTGCATGACGACCGATCCGGCCGGCATCGTCCGGCTGGCCGCCCATCCGGACTACCGCCTGGCGGTGCCCACGGTCGAGCATTTCCTGCCGCTGGTCTACCTGGCGGGTCTGGCGAGCGCCGCGGGCAAGCCGGCTACCGCGCTGCTGCGCGGCTACGCCATGGGGGCACTGTCCATGACCGCCTATGGCTTGGACGCTGCCGTGCCGACCGCGCTCGCCGGGGACGGTGTTTCGACCATGCCCGAGGGGGCGCCGGCGGACGGCGCCAACATTTGAGGCGACGGCCTGGCGCGCGGGGGAGTAGGTAAATCAGGTATTGCTTGCGGGCAGGGGGCTTCGTATAATGCGCGCACTCGCAACGCGGGGCTATAGCTCAGCTGGGAGAGCGCTTGCATGGCATGCAAGAGGTCGTCGGTTCGATCCCGACTAGCTCCACCAAATTCCGAAGAGGCCAAGTGGTGACACTTGGCCTTTTTTCGTTTGGCGCGTTTTCGCCGCTTCGCCGGCCGAGCCTTCGGCGCCGTTACGTCGAGCGGCGCAGCTCTCGCTCCAGTTCCATCACCACCCGTTCCAGGCGGCGCTGAGCCGACAGGCTGATGTCGTAGATCATGGCGCCGAATCGTTGCGCGCGGTGGTCATCGTCGTGCTGCACGAAGCGGATCTCGATCCGGAACATGAGCGCCGGCTGCCCGGGCAGCTGCAGCGTGCAGATATAACGCTCGCCGACTCTGGGCGGTTCGCCGCGGACGACGATGCCGCCCAAGCCGCTCACCGACAGGTCGCTGAGGCGGCCGACCACGGTGCGTTCCTCGCCGGTGGTGAGGTTGACGGCGGTTTCGCGGGTTAGCCGCACCGGCACCCGGTAATAGCGGCGGCGCTGGCGGTAGACGATGTACTCGGGAAAGGCGGCGCGATAGAAGCGGATGTCGTCGCCGTCGCTGCCGATGTCCGCGACCTCGACCTGGAAGTGGGTGTCGATGCCCTGCAAGCGGCCGTCCAGGTGCAGGTGGGTACCGGGCTGGACCAGCACCCGGCTGCGCTCGTCGTTGAACTCGTCCAGGATCAGCTGGCCGCGGGCGGTATCGACCGCCAGCACGACGGTATTGAACAGCATGCCGGGAGTGGCGGCGATCGAGGCGGTGAGCAGGGTGCGCTCTTCCTGCAGCCGGCGTAGCAGTGTCGCGATCTTGGCGCTGCCGCTGATTCGATCGTTGTCTTCGCGGTCGTGCGGCATGCGGGGTGGGGAGGCGTTATGCGCGTGTGATCTCGCGTTTGCCTGCGTCGAGCCGGGTCTGGCCGCGCGGGTCGTAGACGCTGGTCGCGGCGACGGCCTCGCCGCGCAGGATGGCGAGCTGCCGCTGCAGCTGGTCGAGACCGCGCTGGATCACCAGACCGTTACTCTGGTTGAGCACCTGCAATTGCTGCAGCCGCTCGCGCAGCTGCTGCCACTGGGTCTGCAGGGCTTGGTCGCCGAGGCGGGCGATATAGTCGCCGGCGGCCTGGGGCGTGCCGTCGCAGCCGGCCGCGCGCAGCTGGGCCTGCAGCGCCTGCCCGCATTGCTCCAACGCCTGCAGCTGCTGGAGCTTGTCGGCCAGCAGCCGATCGAGGCCCTCTACCTGCCGAGTGACCAGCCGCTCGTTTTCCTGGCGCAGCAGCTCCAGCAGCTGGTCCAGATGCCCGTGCATGGCGGTGACGATGTCGTGCAGCTGAATCCCGGGCTGGCCGTTGGCGGTGCTCATGGCCGGTTACAGCAGACCTTCGAGTTCGGCGAACTTGGCGGCGATGCGCTGCGGGTCGACCGTGTAGCGACCTTCGGCGATCGCTTGCTTGATCGCGTCCACGCGGGCCTGGTCGATTTCCGGCGTGCTGTCGATGGCCGCGCGCACCTGCTGCAGCCGCGCGGAGGCCGCCGCGGAATCGGCCTGCACCGTGCCGTTGGTCTCGCTGCCTGCCGAGGGCGGTTCACCCTTCTTGGCGGAGGCCACCGAGGCGCTGCGCGCGGTGGCGACGCCGATGCCGGTTGGGCGCGGGCCGTTGTCGATCGGATTGGACATTAACCGTCTCCTTACAAGATGCCGCACAGGATAGGGACCGAACCGGCCGTAACCGGCTGATCCGCGCCTCCTTCGCATACCGTATCGGCGGCGGGTGGGAAAACTTTAGCATCGATGCCCAGCCATCAGCAGTATTCGTTGTGCGCCGGCTGGGCTGGACCGGAGGTCCCTACAGGGCGACCCGCACCCGATGCCGATCGATCACTTCGCCCTGGACGATACGCCGCGAGGACAGGTTGCGCACCTGGATGCGCTCGCCGGGAGCGCCGCTCTCCAGCGCCTCGCCCTTCATCGACACCGCTACCGCGCCGTTGTCGGCCACCAGTAGAACCTCCTGACCGCGCTCGATCACCGCCGCCGCCGTGACCGCGGCGTGGGTGATCACGGCGCCGGCCTGCAGCGGCCGCCGCAGCTCCATGCCGACTAGGTCCTCGAGCCGCGTGAAGTAGCCGTGCGGCAGACTGCCCGCATCCTGCTGTATCGGCTTGAGGTCGGACGCCTTGAGCACGGTGCCGCGCGCCAGCGGCACCGCCGCAGCCAGCACGGTGACGGTGCGGGTGATGCGCACCGGCACGTACAGTGTCCAGGGGCGTTCGCCGTTGCAGCGCACGCCGAAGGTGGCGTTGCCCAGCCGCTGTCGGCCGTTGAGCGGGAAGACCTCCAGCGGCCGGGGGCAGGCGGGCAGGTTCAGGCGCGGGTCGAGCTGGCTGATCTCGATGGCGCTGATCGTGCCCTGGTCCCGGTACTCGCGTTGGATGTAGTCGCTCACCGCCGCCCGCACGGCGTCGAGCGACTGAAATTTGACGCTTGCCTCGGCGCCGGCGCACAGCAACAGCGTCGTCAGGCCGGCGAGGCCGCGGCGGATGGTGGTCGCGCTTGCGTTTGGCAGCATCGTGACAGCCCCTGTCGCCCATCGTTCGCTGCGTATCATGCAGGTTGCGTGCCACTATCCGATTGAATCCGCTCGCCCGATACGGCATGGGCGCGGGCGCGCCGGGCGCGCGACGTCTTTAAAGATTCCCGCGTTACCGCCGATTATTAGGGCAGAGGACGAGGAGGGCGCATGTCCAACATTATGCATAGCGTCGACCAGCGCACCCAGCTGGCGGGACGCAATCTCATGGAGCTGCTGCTGTTCCGGCTCAACGGTCGGCAGCGGTACGGCATCAACGTGTTCAAGGTGCGCGAGGTCATCAACACGCCGCGGCTGGTGAAGATGCCGAAGGCGCATCCGGCGGTGCGTGGCATCGCTCATATCCGCGGCAAGACCATCTCCATCGTCGATTTGAGCGTCGCCATCGGCGGCATGCCGCTGACGGCGGAAGGCGGGTCGGTGATCATCACCGAGTACAACCGCACCGTGCAGGGCTTCCTGGTCGCCGGCGTCGACCGCATCGTCAACATGAACTGGAAGGACGTGCTGCCGCCGCCCTCCGGCGCGTCCGGCTCCAGCTATGTGACCGCGGTCGCCAAGGTGGAGCGCGAGATGGTGCTGATCATCGACGTCGAGAAAGTGCTCGACGAGCTCAATCGCGCCGGCGGCATCACCTACACCAAGGACGAGAGCAGCCTGGAGTTCCGCTCCGACGCCACGACCTATCACGTGCTGGTGGTGGACGACTCGGTGGTCGCCCGCAACCAGATCAAGCGTACGCTGGAGAAAATTGGCGTCGAGCTGACCATGGCCAAGGACGGGGAGGAGGCGCTGGAAATCCTCCAGGGCTGGGCCGAGCAGCCCGATTCGCCGCTGGCGCGGCTGCTGCTGGTGATTTCCGACATCGAGATGCCGCGCATGGACGGCTACACCCTGACCAAGAACATTCGCCAGAACGAGCGCCTACAGCGGTTGTACGTGCTGCTGCACACGTCGCTCAGCGGCGTGTTCAACCAGGATCTGGTGCAGCGCGTCGGCGCCAACGATTTCCTGGCGAAGTTCCACCCGGTGGAGCTGGCCGAACGGGTATTGGCGCTCATGGACAAGGTGCGGGCTAGGGTTTGACGCCACCTTGGTGCATAGTACGCGCCGTGATGGGCGGGCGCCGTCGCGGGTCCGCCTTTTGTCGTCGTGGTTGGTTATAGAGATCGAACGGCGTCTCTAGGGGCTGGAATGGCTGATGGCAAGAGCGTGGCGAGCGCCACGATCGATCCGGAGCACTACCGAGCATTTCGGGACTTTCTGGAACAATCCTGCGGCATAGTCCTGGGTGACAACAAACAGTACCTGGTGGCCAGCCGCCTTGGTCAGCTCATCGAGCGTGAAGGCTTTCGCGATCTCGGTGAGCTGGTGGCGCGCCTGAACCGCCCCGGCGCCGGCACGCTGCGTGGTCACGTCATCGAGGCGATGACCACCAACGAGACTCAGTTCTTTCGCGACGTCTATCCGTTCGAGGCGCTCAAGCAGCGGCTGTTCCCCGAGTTCCAGCAGCGCCGGCTGTGGCCGGCGCGCATCTGGTCCGCGGCCTGCTCCTCCGGGCAGGAGGCGTACTCGATCAGCATGGCCTTGCAGGAATACAACGAGGAGGGCGGCCGGCTGGAGGCGGAGATACTGGGCACCGACATCTCGCCGGCCATGGTGCAGCAGGCCACGGCCGGGCGCTACAACGCCAGCGCCGTCAGCCGCGGCCTGAGCCCGCAGCGGCTGCGCCGCTTCTTCACCCAGATCGACGCCAACACCTGGGAGGTGCGTCCCGAGATCCGTCGCCGCACCACCTTCCGGCAGCACAATCTGCTGGAGAGCTACAGCTTGCTGGGCCGTTTCGATCTGATTTTCTGCCGTAACGTGCTCATCTATTTTTCCCAGGAATCGCGGGTCGACATCCTCAACCGCATGGCCAAGGTGCTCAATCCCGGCGGTTACCTGATCGTCGGCGCCTCGGAGTCGCTGGTGCGGCATGCCGACCATTTCGAGATGATCCGCATCGGCGGCGGTGTCATCTACCGGCTGCGCGACGCCGTTAATCCGGCGAAATAAGCGCCGAATCCCGCGTCGGTTTTCCGACGCCTCCTCACCGCGGCGATCCCCGCCGGGCGCCGCCAAGCGGCATGTCCGCTGGCTTTTCCCGATGCTGGCATAGCCCTTGCAACCTCGCCGTCAGTCTCAACGGCGAGGTGTGACATGAGCTCTGTACTGGACAAGACCCTGGGAGTGCCGGCAGCGGCGCTGCATTTGCGCGCCATGCGGACCAAGGTGTTGGCGGAGAACATGGCCAACGCCGACACGCCGAACTTCAAAGCCCGCGATTTCGACTTCAAGGCGGCGATGCGGCAGGCGCAGAGCCAGCAAGCCGTGCTGGTCACCACCCGTCCCAACCATATGCAGCCGCCGGGCGGCGATCCGCAGGCGCCGCCGCCGCTGCTGTATCGCTACCCTCTGAGCCCGGCCCTGGACGGCAACACCGTGGAGATGCAGGCCGAGCAGGCCAAGTTCGCCGAGAACACGGTCAGCTACCAGGCCACGCTCACCATTCTGGGCAACCGCATCACCGGTCTGCTCGGCGCTTTGCGGGGAGAGTAAGCCATGAGTCTGTTCAAGGTATTCGACGTCGCCGGCTCGGCCATGAGCGCCCAGACCGTGCGCCTCAACCTCACCGCCAGCAACCTGGCCAACGCCGAGACCGTGGCCGGCAGCCCGGAGGAAGCCTACAAGGCTCGCCAGCCGGTGTTCGCCGCCGCCCTCAAGGCGGTGCAGGGCGCCGACGACACGCCGGTGCCGGTGCGTGTGGAGGCGGTGGTGGAAAGCCAGGCGCCGGCGCAGATGCTGCACATGCCCTCGCATCCGCTGGCCGACGCCAACGGCTACGTGTACCGCTCCAACGTCAATACCGTCGAGGAGATGGTCAACATGATCTCGGCCTCGCGGTCCTACCAGAACAACGTGGAGGTGATGAACACCTCCAAGGAATTGCTGCTGCAGACCCTGCGCCTGGGCAGCTAACCGCTCGAGGGGATGAACGATTATGGATCTGAGCGCACTTACTGGCAGCGGGATCGGCCGGGCCGGGGACAGCAGTCAGAAGAGCCAGGGGCAGGTCAGTCAGGAGGATTTCCTCAAGATGATGATCGCCCAGCTCAAGAACCAGGATCCGCTCAATCCGATGGACAACGCCGAGTTCCTGAGCCAGATCGCCCAGTTCACCACGGCGACCGGCATCCAGGACATGCAGAAGTCCTTCAAGGAGTTCCAGGCGGCGATCAACGCCCAGCAGACCCTGCAGGCGGCTTCGCTGGTCGGGCGCGAGGTGCTGATCGAGTCCGACGTCGGCTACCTGCCGCCCAATGGCAACCTCACCGCCACGGTGTTCTCGCCGGTGGCCGTCAACAATCTCAAGGTGGGCGTCTACACCGAGAGTGGGGTGCTGGTGCGGGAAGTGCAGCTGGGCGTCCAGCCGGCCGGCGACATCGCCTTCGAATGGGACGGCACCAACGCCGCCGGCGCGCGGGTCGAGCCCGGCCGTTACGTGCTCAAGGCCTCGACCGTGATCGACGGCACCGAGACCGCCCTGGGTACGCTGGTGTCGGCGCGCGTCGACAGCGTCATCCTGGGCTACCAGGGCGCTCAGCCCACGCTCAACCTCGCCGGCCTCGGCAGCGTCAGCATGGCCAGCGTCCAAGAGATCCGCTAAGGGGGATGGATCATGACCTTCGAAACCGCTCTCACCGGTCTGAATGCCGCCGCGGCCGATCTGGACGTGACCGGCAATAACATCGCCAATAGCCAGACCGTCGGCTTCAAGGGATCGCGCGCCGAGTTCGCCGACATTTTCGCCACCAGCAACATGGGCCTGGCGCGCATCGCCATCGGCCAGGGCGTGCGGCTGGCGGCGGTGCGCCAGGAGTTCACCCAGGGACAGTTCGCCTTCACCGGCAACACCCTGGACCTGGCGATCAACGGCACCGGCTTCTTCCAGGTCAACAACGGCGGCAAGTTGCTCTACACCCGCAACGGCTCCTTCACCCTGGATCGGAACGGCTACATCGTCGACGCCAACAACCGGCGGCTGCAGGGTTACGGCGTGGACGGCTCCGGCAACGTCAACACCGGCACTTTCGTCGACCTGCGGGTCAACACCAGCCCGGTGGCGCCGCGCGCCACCACCCGCATCGACATGACCGCCAACCTGCAGTCCGGCACGCAGGCACCCGCGGTCACGCCGTTCGACCCGGCCAATGCCGACAGCTACAGCTTCTCCACCTCGACCACCGTGTACGACTCGCAGGGCCGGGCGCATCTGCAGTCGTTCTACTTCGTCAAGGTGCCGGACCAGCCCAACCAGTGGCAGGTGTATACGCAGCTGGCCGGCTATCCCGACGCGCCGAGCGGCCCGAACCTGATCACCTTCAACCCGGACGGCACCTTCAACAACATCGACGGCGGCGAGACGGTGACCTACCAGTTCTCGGCGGCCGCGGCCGACAGCCCGCTGGCGGGTGCCACCGATCTGACCATCGTCACCGACTTCGCCGACCTGACCCAGTTCGGCACGGCGTTCGCCGTCACCGAGCTGGATCAGGACGGCTACGCCGCCGGTCAGTTCGCCGGCCTGAGCGTGGAGAACGACGGCACCATCTTCGCCCGCTTCTCCAACGGCCAGTCGACGGTGCTGGGGCAGGTCATGCTGGTGCAGTTCCCCAGCCCCGACAACCTGCAGCAGATCGGCGACACCAGCTGGGTGGAGACCTACGCCTCCGGCGGACCGCTGCGCGGCACGCCCGGTGCCTCGGGTCTGGGCACCATCCAGTCCGGGGCGCTGGAGCAGTCCAACGTCGACGTCACCGAGCAGCTGGTGAAGATGATCACGGCGCAGCGCAACTACCAGGCCAACGCCAAGATGATCGCTACCCAGGATCAGCTCTCGCAGGAGATTCTGAACATCCGCTAACGGACGCCGCCCCGCGGCTCCTCGCGCGAGGGGCGGCGGGGCGGAGTAATCGCCGCGCATCGTCCGGGTCGGTGTCACCCGCGGGCCATTTCAGGAGACCGCCACATGGAACGCTTGCTCTACATCGCCATGACCGGCGCCAAGCACACCTTGCAGGCTCAGCAGGTCAACAACCACAACCTGGCCAACGTCAGCACGCCGGGCTTCCGTGCCGACCTGGACAGCCTGCTGAGCGCGCCGATGCGCGGTCCCGGCTATCCGGACCGGGCGTACGTCCAGGAGACCCTGGTCGGCACCGACTTCCGCCAGGGCGCGCTGCTCACCACCGGCCGCGATCTGGACGTCGCCATCAACGGCGACGGCTGGATCGCGGTGCAGGCGCCCGATGGTACCGAGGCCTACACCCGCCGGGGCGATCTGCGCATCGGCCCGAACGGTCTGCTGCAAACCGGCTCCGGCGAGCTGGTGCTGGGCAACGCCGGACCGATCGCCATTCCGCCGGCGCAGAAGCTGGAGATCGGCGCTGATGGCACCATCAGCATCGTACCCATCGGCCAGCCCGCCAATACTTTGGCGGTGCTCGACCGGATCCGGCTGGTGCGTCCCGATCACGCCGATCTGGTCAAGGGGCCGGACGGCCTGTTCCGGCTGCGCGACGGCGGCCAGGCGCTGCCGGACGGCACCGTGCGGCTCACCGCCGGCGCGTTGGAGAGCAGCAACACCAACGCCGTGGACGCGCTGGTGAAGATGATCGACCAGGCCCGCAGCTTCGAGACCTATGTCAAGCTGATCGGCGCCGCCAAGGAGAACGACGAGACCAGCGCCCGCCTGCTGCGGCAGAACGGTTGAGGTTGCCGCTCCCCGGCGGCGACACGACGCGCGGCGGGGCCGCTCCCATCCACGAGTCGGGGGCGGTCCCGCCGCGCGCCGTTCTCAAGAAAGCAACGCAACCGGCTGTAACGAAAAGAATACTCGCCGGTTGGCCCGCCTCTTGCAATTACCTCTTTACGTCCCGGAGGCGTCAATTCGCCGACGGGGGCACTAAAGAGGTGACAGCCATGAATCCAGCACTGTGGGTAGCGAAGACCGGCCTGGACGCGCAGCAGACGCGCATGCAGGTGGTCTCCAATAACCTGGCCAACGTCAACACCACCGGCTTCAAGAAGGACCGCGCCAGCTTCGAGGATCTGATCTACCAGACCGTGCGTCAGGCGGGCGGCCAGACCTCGCAGGACAGCCGTCTGCCCACCGGCCTGTCGCTCGGCACCGGCGTACGGGTGGCGGCCACCGAGAAGCTGCACACCCAGGGCAACCTGGTGCAGACCGGCAACGCGCTGGACCTGGCCATCCAGGGCCGCGGCTTCTTCCAGGTGCTGCTGCCGGACGGCACCATCGGCTATCAGCGCGACGGCTCCTTCCACCTGGACGACCAGGGCCAGCTGGTGACCTCCAGCGGTTACCTGGTGCAGCCCAACATCACCATCCCCAACAACGCCCAGACCATCACCATCGGTCAGGACGGCACGATCACCGTGACGTTGCCGGGACAGGCCGACGTGCAGAACGTCGGCGAGATCCAGCTGGCCGACTTCGTCAATCCCGCCGGCCTGCAGCCGATCGGCCAGAACCTCTACGTCGAGACCGCCGCCAGCGGCCCGGCCATGGTCAGCGCGCCCGGGCTGAACGGCGTGGGCACCGTCTTCCAGGGCTCGCTGGAGAGTTCCAACGTCAACATCGCCGAAGAGCTGGTGAACATGATCGAAACCCAGCGCGCCTTCGAGACCAACACCAAGGCGATCCAGACGGTCGACGGCATGCTGCAGTACATCAACAACAACACCTAAGGTACTGTGATGACTAGCATTCGGAGCCTGATCGCACTGTTGTCGATGGCGCTGCTGGCCGGCTGTGCCAGCGCGCCGCCGATGACGCTGCCGGAGCCGCTGCCGCCGCCGAGCGTGGAAATGCCGCCGCGGCAGATCAACGGCGCCATCTACCAGGCCGGGCTGGACGTGCGGCTGTACGAGGATCGCATCGCCCGCCGGGTGGGCGATCTGGTGACGGTGGTGTTCGAGGAACAGACCCAGGCCAGCAAGGACGCCCGTACCGAGACCAGCAAGGAGAACTCGGTCGGTCTCGCGGCGCCGATCTTCGGCGGCCGTCCGGTGTCCATCGGCGGCAACCCGTTCAGCGCCGAGCTGCAGGGCACCCGCGAGTTCCAGGGCAACGGCAGCGCCGACCAGCGCAACGCCCTCAAGGGCGTGCTCACCGCCCAGGTCATCTCGGTCCAGCCCAACGGCAACATGGTCATCCAGGGTCGCAAGAAGCTCACCCTGAACCAGGGCGACGAGTATGTGGTGATCACCGGCATCATCCGCCGCGACGACGTGCGGGCCGACAACACCATTTCCTCCACTCGCGTGGCCGACGCCCAGATCGCCTACACCGGCACCGGCGCTCTGGCCGACGCCAACAGCATGGGCTGGCTCACGCGCTTCTTCCACAGCGTGATCTTCCCGTTCTAGGAGAGCACAGGCATGAAACGGCTGCTGTTGACCGCGCTGCTGCTGGCACTGGCCCCCGCCGCCTACGCCGAGCGCATCAAGGACCTGGCGTCCATCGCCGGCGTCCGTACCAACCAGCTGGTGGGCTACGGCCTGGTGGTGGGCCTGGACGGCACCGGCGACCAGACCTCGCAGGCGCCGTTCACCGTGCAGAGCATCCGCGCCATGCTCGCCGCGCAGGGCGTGACCATCTCGGCCAACAACCTCCAGCTCAAGAACGTGGCGGCGGTGATGGTGACCGCCGAGCTGCCGCCGTTCGCCAAGCCGGGTCAGGCCATCGACGTCACCGTCTCCAGCCTGGGCAACGCCAAGAGCCTGCGCGGCGGCACGCTGTTGATGACGCCGCTCAAAGGTGCCGACGGCGAGATCTACGCCATGGCCCAGGGCAGCCTGCTGGTCAGCGGCTTCGGCGTGTCCGGCGCCGACGGCTCGCGGATCACCGTCAACGTGCCGTCGTCCGGCACCATTCCCGGCGGCGCTACGGTCGAGCGCGCCGTGGCGTCGCCGTTCGCGCTGGGCGATTCGCTGGTGTTCAACCTGCACAGCCCGGACTTCACCACCGCCAAGCGCATGGCCGAGGTCATCAACGAGACCATGGGCCCCGGCACCGCCGCGGCGCTGGACGCGGTGTCGGTGCAGGTGCGGGCGCCGGCCGACCCCGACCAGCGGGTCAGCTACGTCGCCTACCTGGAGAATCTCACGGTCGAGCCGGGCGAGGCCGCCGCCAAGGTGATCGTCAACTCCCGCACCGGCACCGTGGTGATCGGCTCGGAAGTGAAAGTCACCGCCGCCGCCGTCACCCACGGCAGCCTGACGGTGACCATCAGCGAGAGCGCCAACGTCAGCCAGCCGGCGCCGTTCAGCCAGGGCCAGACCGTGGTCACGGCCGACAGCGCGATCGAAGTGCAGCAGGAGAAGCGGCCGATGTTCCTGTTCGGGCCCGGCACCTCGCTGCAGGACATCGTCAACGCCGTGAACAAGGTTGGCGCCGCGCCCTCGGACGTGGTCGCCATCCTCGAAGCCCTCAAGCGGGCCGGCGCGCTGCGCGCCGAGCTGATCGTGATCTAGCCATGAACGCCGAGGCGAAGGTGGCAAGGATCTTCGCCCCGATCTCCGCGCCCGGTTCCGGGCGCGGGGCCCAGTGACGACGCTGAGGCAGGACACGCCATGGTCGCTTCCACCGACAACCGCTACGGCAACGTCCTCGACCCGTCCGGTCTGAGCCGGCTGCGGGCCGACCTGAAGACGCCGTCGGCGGCCGCCGCCAAGGAAGTGGCGCGCCAGTTCGAGAGCCTGCTGGTGCAGCAGATGCTCAAGAGCATGCGCGCTGCCACGCCCGGCGACGCGCTGTTCGGCGGCCCGGCCGAGAGCCAGTACCGCGATCTCCTCGATCAGCAGCTGGCCATGAATCTGGCGCAAGGGCAGGGGCTCGGCCTGGCGCCGGTGATCGAGCGCCAGCTGCTGCAGAACATGGGCCTGCAGCAGCAAGCCGAGGCGCCGCAGGGCGCGGCGCTGGACGACTACCGGCGCCATCCGATGACGGCGGTGCGGCCGACGGCGGAAACGCCGCCCGCTCAGACCGCGGTCGGCGGCAAGGGGCCGGGCTGGGCGTCGCCGGAGGAGTTCGTCCGCGCGGTATGGAGCGCGGCCGAGCGGACGGCGAGGAAGATCGGCGTATCCGCCAAGGCGCTGGTGGCGCAGGCGGCGCTGGAAACCGGCTGGGGCCGGCACGTGATCCGCAAGGCCGACGGCGGCAGCAGCTTCAACCTGTTCGGCATCAAGGCGCACGGCTGGTCCGGCGAGAGCGTCAAGGTTCCGACGCTGGAGTTCCGCGACGGCGTCGCCGTCAAGGAATTGGCCAGTTTTCGCGCCTACCGCTCGCTTGATGAGTGCTTCGAGGACTACGCACGGTTCTTGCAGGGCAACCCCCGCTACCGCGACGCGCTGCGGGTCGGCGAGGACCCGGAGGCCTTCGCGCGGGCGCTGCAGGAGGCCGGCTACGCCACCGACCCCGAATACGCCGACAAGATCAGCCGAATCATGAACGGGCCGGCGTTGAGCGCGATGCTGGGCGAGGGCGAAACGCCGTCGGCGTAGGGGCGTGCAAGGGCCGTCGACGGCGTGCGCCGCCGAGCCGCCCTCAGGGGGCGTTAAAGATTCCGCCGCGGCGGACGACAAACACCAAGACGCAGCGGGGGCCTCCGGGCTGCCCGTGGGGACGCAGGATAGCCATGGCAGATCTATTTCAAACTAGCGTTTCCGGAATGCTCGCATTCCAACGCGCGCTGGCGACCACGTCACACAATATCAGCAACGTCAATACCAAGGGTTACAGTCGCCAGCGCGTCGAGCTGACGACGCTGACACCGACCCTGGTCGGCGGTGGCTGGGCCGGCAGCGGCGTCGGGATCGCGCAGATCCGCCGTATGGCGGACGACGACAGAAACGCCAACGTCCGCAGCAACACGGCCGAGTACAACCGGCTGAACACCTTCGCGGAGCTGAGCGGGCGCATCGACGGTCTGCTGGCGGACAAGAATGCCGGGCTGGCGCCCTCGCTGCAGGCGTTCTTCAACTCTGTGCAGCAGGCTGCTGCCGACCCGACTTCCTCGACGGCGCGCGACGTCATGCTCACCGAAGGCCGCAATTTGGTCAGCCGCTTTCATTTTCTGAGCTCGCGCCTCACCGAACTCGAAAAAGAGGTCAATACCCGCCTCGAGGTGACTGTCGACGAAGTGAACGAACTCGCCAGCGCGGTGGCTCGGCTCAATCAGGAAATCGCCGTGGCCCTTGGCCGTTCCCAGGGGGCGCCGCCCAACGACCTGCTCGACAAACGTGACGCGCTGCTGGAGCAGCTCTCGGAGCGCGTGGCCACTCAAGTGGTGGCTCTGGCCGATGGTTCGGTCAACGTCTTCATCGGCAATGGCCAACCGCTGGTGGCCGCCGCCGTAAGCAACCCACTGAAGACGGTCGCCAGTGCCGACGATCCGTCGCGCCGTGAGATCGCTTTCGTCGCCGGCGGCTCGACCGTCAATATCACCAACAACATCACCGGCGGGAGTCTGGGCGGGTTGCTCGATTTCCGTCGCGAGAGCCTGGATGTGGTCAAAGGCGAGCTGGACGAGCTCGCCACGGTGCTGGCCACGGAGTTCAACCGCGTGCATCGGCTGGGTGTGAACTTCGATCAGGGCACGATGCAGCGCGGCGGCGATTTCTTCGTCATCACCGATCCGGCCAACGCCGCCCGCACTATCGACGTCGCGCTCACGCGGCCCAGCGAGATCGCCTGGGCCAGCCCCGCGCTGACCGGGGAGTGGACCGACGACACCGGTCAGAGCGTCAACACCGGAACCGGTAAAATCGGCGCGGCGCGGGTTGGCGCCGATGTCGATCTCGAATCGCCGGCGGCGTTCGACACGATCCGCCTGGTGCGCACCGGGAGCGGTTATCGTGCCGAGATCACCGCCCGGGACGGCAGCCTCGCCGTCATCGAGCCGGTGCCGACCGTCGACGGCAGCCTGCAGATCGCGGTGGCCGGCGGCAGCATCGCGGTGGAAGTGACGGGCAATCCGGACGAGGGCGACGCCTTCTTCATCAAGCGCAACGTCAACGGCCGCGGCGACAACACCAATCTGTTGGCGCTGGCCGACTTGCGCAATCACAAGCTGATGGAAGACGGCGACGCGACCGTCCAGGAGTTCTACAGCCGAGTGGTGGGGCGGGTCGGTACCCAGACCTTGCGTGCGAATGTAAATCGCGACGCGCAGGAGGTCATGCTGGAGCAGGCGGTTGCCTATCGCGAGGAGGTTTCGGGCGTCAATCTGGAGGAGGAAGCCGCGGAAATGCTGCGCTACCAGCAGGCGTTCCAGGCGTCGGCCCAGCTGATCGTCACCGCCAATGCCGTGTTCCAGTCCTTGCTCGATGCTGTCGGGAGGTAACTTTCGATGAGAATTTCCACCAGCCAGTTCCAGGCGGTAAGCATCGGCTCGGTACTGCAGCACCAAGCCAAGCTGTCGAAGACCCAGCAGCACCTGGCGACCGGCCAGCGCATCCTCACGCCGGCCGACGATCCGGTCGGTGCGGCGCGGGTGCTCGATCTCACCGCGAGCATCGGCGAACTGCAGCGCCTGCAGGACAACGCGGGCATGGCGCAGACCCGGCTCGGCAGCGAGGAAGCGGTGCTGGTCGAGGTCGGCAACCTGCTGCAGCGCGTGCGCGAGCTGGCGGTGCAGGCCAACAACGACAGCAACAGCGCCACCGAGCGGCGCTTCATCGCCGCCGAGCTGCGCGAGCGCTTCGAGCAGTTGGTGCAGCTCGCCAATTCCACCGACGGCAACGGCGAATATCTGTTCGCGGGCGCCGCCAGCCGCGAGCAGCCGTTCTCCAGGACGGCGACCGGTGTGGTCTACAACGGCGACCAGAACGAGCGCATGGTTCAGGTCGGGCCGACCCGACAGCTGGTGGAGAACCACACCGGGTTCGACGTGTTCATGAAGGTTCCTAACGGCAACGGTACCTTTAGCACGCAGCCGGCGGCGGGCAATCGCGGCACCGGCGTGATCGACAGCGGCCGGGTGCTCGATCCCGAGGGGGGCGCCGTCTTCCCCGCCACCATCCTGTTCCGCGAGTCGGCCTCGGGACGGCTCGAGTACGCGGTGAACGGCAGCGGCGACTGGCAGCCGTTCGAGCCGGGAGAAGCCATACGCTTCGATGGCATCGAAGTGACCATCACCGGTGTGCCCGCCGACGGCGACAGCTTCGTGCTCGAGCGCAGCAGGCCGCAATCGGTGTTCGTCACCTTGCAGAACCTGATCGACGCCTTGGAGTCGGGAGGCGACAACGTGATCGACCGCGCTCGCGTGCACAACGCCATCGGCCGTGCGATCGCCGACCTGGACCAGGCGCAGGAGAACGTGCTGCGGGTGCGCGCCGAAGTGGGCGCCCGGCTGTACGCCATCGAAGCCGAGCTGGACACCAATGAGAACGCCTTGCTCGAGCTCAAGAGCGCGGTGTCCAAAATCGAGGATCTCGATTACGCCAAGGCCGTAAGCGAATTCAATCTGCAGTTGGTCGGTCTGCAGGCGGCTCAGCAGAGCTATGTGCGGATCCAGGGGCTGTCGCTGTTCAACCTACTCTGAGGTGTCGCCCTGCTCGCGCCGACGCATCGCGTCGGCGTCCCTTCCCCGATTCCCCCCTAAAGTGGCCGAGCGAGCGGCCGATATATGGGGTGGAGCCGAAACGAGACGGTCCTAACCCGACGACGGCGGCGCCGATTTTCATACCACCCCTAAAGTTCTCGGCATAGCGGCCGTTAACCTGGGGGAAGGTGAGAAAAACAACCCGTTCGAATTTCGGGACAGACGGCCGCCAGCCGTCCCCTTGAACAAGGAGACCGACCATGCCACAGGTTATCAACACCAACGTTGCCTCGCTCAACGCGCAGCGCAATCTGAACAACTCGCAGTCCGCCCTGCAGACCTCCCTGACCCGCCTGTCCTCCGGTCTGCGCATCAACAGCGCTAAGGACGACGCGGCTGGCCTGGCGATCTCCGAGCGGTTCACCGCGCAGATCCGCGGCCAGAATCAGGCCATGCGCAACGCCAACGACGGCATCTCCTTCGCCCAGACGGCGGAGGGCGCGCTGGGCGAAATCGGCAACGCCCTGCAGCGTATCCGCGAGCTGGCGGTGCAGTCGGCGAACGACACTAACGCGGCCTCCGACCGCCGGGCGATCAACAACGAGGTGTCGGCGCTGATCGCCGAGGTCAACCGCATTGCCTCCTCGACCCAGTTCAACGGTCAGAACATCCTGGACGGCACCATGAGCAGCCTGGTGTTCCAGATCGGCGCCAACCAGGGGCAGACCATCACGGTCAATGGCGTGGACGCCCGCGGCTCGCAGCTCGGTTCCGAGATCTACGAAGGCGCTTCGTTCGACCGTAGCGGCATCGCCGGCGTGACTGGCTTCACCATCAACGGCACGGCGATCGACCTGAGCAACGCG
>Ga0207747_1001015_pt1 | contig 23362 bp, 25 predicted proteins | sample HigsolmetaGSP11D_FD_184839 | JGI IMG/M metagenome (GOLD analysis project Ga0207747, IMG submission 184839) | High solid enriched microbial communities from the Joint BioEnergy Institute, USA - SP1-1-D (SPAdes) | ecosystem: Engineered > Bioreactor > SSF (Solid state fermentation) > Aerobic >...
CGCCAGCCGGCTGGCCCAGCGCCGGATCCAGCCCGCCTTCGTCATCGCCTGGTCCACTTGGCGACGATGCCACCAGGCCATGGCAAAGCAGGCCCATCTCAAGCAAAGCATGCAACTGTAATGCTAGTTAGGACCGGAAGTTTCACCGGGCGCCAGAGGCGCAGGGCCAGCAGACCGGCAGCGGTCAGGGCGGAAATAACCCAGCCAAGCCTCTCCCATAGGGTGGCAGCCACCTCGACCCGAATGCCATGGGTCGGGCTTTCGACCACGACTTCCAGAAACCCATTGGGTTCAGCCCGCACCGGTAGGGGATGGCCAGCCGCATCCCACGCCTGCCAGGCCGGGAAAAAAAACTGCGGCAAGGCGAAGCTGGCGCTGGCTTCCGGTACCAGGAAGCCGTCCGGCAGCTGCTGAGTGCCGGGCGGTCGCAGCGGGCGCGGGTGGGGATCGGGTCCCGGCTCGCTTTCGTTTCCGTTGTCGAATAGCCCGCGCCAGCCGGCGGCGACAGCGTCGGCCGGCAGGTGTTCCGGTGAGGCGCCGCGCGGCGAGGACAGCGCCTGTGCCAGCCGCTGCTCGGCAGGCAGGAAACGCGGCCAAGCAGGATTGCCGAGCTGCGTCACGGCAAGCAGGTATCCCACCGGCAGCGCCGCACCGAGCAGTCCCAGGCCAAGCGCGGCCTGCCAGGGCCGGCGGCCCCCTCCGGCCAGGGACAGCGCCGCCAGGGCTGCGACGGCCATGGTCAGCAACCCGCTGGCCCGCCAGGGGAACTCCACTGAGCGCAACTGTGGCAGCCACTGCCAGAGCGGCAAGGTCAGGACTGTCATCAGCGCCGCTGCGGCCAGCAGCAGCAGCGTACCGGCCCGGCGCAGTGGGCTGGCGACGGGGATAGCGAGGCGAAAGAACAACCCGGCCAGGACCGCCAGGGCGGCGGAGGCCCAGACCATCAACAGGAACCGCACCCAGGTCGGGTTGCCGGCAAGCGGACTGAAGAAGGCCAGGCTATTCCGCCAGGTGCCGTCCTCCATGCCCTCGAAATTGAGCTGCGGCAGCAGCGCCGCGGCTGGTAGGATGAAGCAGGCAGCCAGCCCCGCGCCAGCTACCCCGCCCAACAAGGTCAGCAGCGCTGCGCGCCGACCGCCATAGGCCGCGGCATAGAGCGGCGCCAGATGCGCCACCAGCGCGGTGATCGGCAGGTGGGTCAGCGCCAGGGCGGCGAAGGCCAGCGCCAGTGCAGGCAGGCGGCGCAGGTCCTGGGTTTCGGCCAAACGTTCCAGTGCGATCAGCAGGAAGGGCAGCAAGGCGGCGCCGGCGATCTCGGCATAGGCGAAGCGGATCCAGGGATTCACCAGTGCCTGGTAGGGCATCAGTGCCGCCAGTGCCGCCGCCGCCAGCGCTGCCAGGGGCGGGACGTGCCGCCGGAGCCAGAGCCAGCAGCCCAGCAGGAAGAGCAGCCGCCACAGCAGAATTGCGAGGCCCAGCGTGCCGTCGATCGAAAACCCGCTGAGCCGGCGCAGCAGCGCCCCCGCCCAATAGGCGAGCGGCGGATAGGTGTAGAAGGTGGCGCCGCCCAGGCCCCAGTTGGTCTCCAGCACCCAGCGCGGCCACCAGCGTCCGGCAGCGATGCTCTGGTCCATGTAATGCAGGCTGGCCAGGGCGAAATTCGCATCATGTCCGAAGTTGTGGCCGTAGACCGGCACGCCGAGCAGCAGCGTGAGCAGCGCTGTGGCCGCAACCAGCCCGGCCAGCAGCCAGGCTACCCGCCATCTTGCCTGTTCACTCATGCTGCGGTCCTGCGGCGTGAGGACCATGACCTTGCCGTGAGCCAGAGCAGGAGAGCCACGTCTAGCACGTGCAGCGCGACGGTGTACCGGATATGCCCAGCCTCGAAGGCCGAGTTGGCGAGCAAGGTCCCATGCACCATCAGGGCCATGCCCCAGACCAGCACCGTGACCCGTTCCGCGCGCCGCCGCAGAACCTGCGGTGCCAGCCAGAAGATCAGCACGAAGGCCACCAGGGTGCCCGGCACCGAGACACCGAACAGCGCCAGGGAACCCAGGAGCGGCAGGTCGTAGCGTTCCAGCCCCCAGCAGGAATCCGTCTCCCGGCAGAAGGCAAAGGCGTGGGGGTCCGCGGCCTCCGTCGTGGCCCAGGCCGGCCAGTAGGCCGGGTGAATCACCAGCGAGAGCCAATCATGGACCCAGAGGTTGAGGTACTCCCACGGATGCGTGGCAATCAGCCGGCGGCTGATCGCCATGGCCAGCCGGCCCTTCTCGCGGTCATCGGCGGCCTGCCATTCCGGCCAAAGAGCATCGGCAGCCGACCAGAACACGGGAAAGCGGACGTCTCCGGAAACCTGCACCTGCGCCCGCAACCGGGCGGCGAGATCCGGCTGCGCCGCCATTAGCCGGCGGCTTTCCTCGACAACCGGCAGGTTGGCGCCAACCGGCGCTGGCAGCACTGCTGCATCCTCCGGCTGAGTCAGGACCAGTGCCTTCCCCAGCAGCGAAATGCCGGCCCAACTGCCCAGTTCGAAATGGCCGTAGCGCAGCCAGGTCCAGGTCATGCCGGCCCCCAGCACGGACAGCATCACAAGGCCTGCCGCTACGCAGCGCCGCAGCGCCGGCCAGAAGTGGCAGCGGGGGTCGAACAGCACCAGCAGCGGCGGGAGAAGCAAGAAGATGAGCCCGGTGTTGCGGGTCAGGGTCGAGAGGCCAAAGCAAGCCGCCGCGGTAATGAGGGGCGCCAGGTCGGGCCGACGGCAGTATCGGAACAGCATCGCCAGGCCGAGCAGTACCGTGGCAAGATAGACTGCCTCGGTCATGATCTGAGCGGGCGAGTCATGCACCGCCGGATGCAGCAAGGTCACAAGGATTGCAGCCGGACCGACCAGCACGTTGCGTAGCAGCCTGCCCAGTTCAATGCCAAAGACGCAGAGTGCCGCGCCCAACAGCATCAATTGAGCCAGAGGCAGGTACTCCAGCCCGCCGACCACGTTCTGCCATGCGGCCAGCAGCCAGCCATAGAGCGGTGGGCGGTAGACCGCCTGCGCCAGATAGCCTGGGCTGTCCCCCGAGATATGCGGCAGCACTGGTAGCTTGCGTGCCATCCGGGCGAGCAGGAGGATGGACAGGAGGACGCATGGCCAGAGGTTCCAGCTATCGGCCAAGGATACGCCAGGCCGAGATGTGCTGACCGGAATACCTACGATGTTACGGGTCGCGTGTTTCACTTCGAGCCTGACAGTTTCATGGGGGCATTACACCCTCCTATGCGTGGGAGAAATGAAGGCCGGAAACCAGCAACAGGTTCGTGTCTGAGCGACACGATTGAGTAATGGGGCAGAAAGGGTGCATCCTCCCACGGCTTGTCAGTGTACGATATCCAAAACTCCTCGCGGCTGATTGCGGACACGCCGGTGTTACACGAAATAGGCAAGGCGTTTCTCAACTTCTGCGGCAAGCACTGACGTTTGCGCAGAACCTACCCTTCCGGATTGTATTACGAGAACGTGCTTATGTCGCTCAAGCACGAGCCGGTAACGTAGTTGAGTATCAACTCGTGCACACCGGAACGGAGATGCCCGAAGGATTTCAGGTGGATGAGCGACTATCGGACAGGCCAGCGGAACCTGTTCTGTCAGTGGTCGTGCCGTTCCTCAACGAGGAGGCGGTTATCCCACAGTTCCACTCCCGCCTCTCCGCGGTCATGTGCCAGCTTGGTCAGCCCTGGGAGGTGGTTTATGTCGATGATGGCTCAATCGACCGCGGGCCCGACCTGATTAGGGCGCTCCGGCTGAACGGCGAACCTGTGGCATTGGTGAGCCTGAGCCGGAATTTCGGCAAGGAGGCCGCTCTGACCGCAGGGCTCGAGCATGCTCGCGCGAGTGGTGCCGTCATCGTCATTGATGTTGACCTACAGGACCCACCCGAGGTGATTCCGGCGCTGGTCGAGGGCTGGCGCCGGGGCTTCGACATGGTCTGCGCCCGACGGCGCTCGCGCGCCGGCGAGACGTGGTTCAAGCGAGCCACTGCCGCGGCCTTCTATCGGCTGATGCAGCGCCTGGGCGGGCAGGTGCGATTGCCGCCGGACGTCGGCGACTTCCGTCTGATCAGCCGGAAAGCCACCGATGCGTTGCTGCAGCTCAAGGAGCGGCATCGCTTCATGAAAGGATTGTTCGCCTGGGTCGGCTTCCCGACCACGGAAGTGCTCTACGACCGCGCACCACGGTTGGCAGGCAGCAGCAAGTGGAATTATCTGCGACTGTTCGATCTCTCGATTGAGGGTATCACCAGCTTCACCACGGTGCCGCTGCGCATTGCCACCTTGCTCGGTCTGTTCACCGCGGCCGCGGCGCTTTTCTATGGCGGGGTGGTGATCGCCAAGGCCCTGATGCTTGGCGATCCCGTACCGGGCTATCCCAGCCTGATGACAGTGCTGCTGTTTCTCGGCGGCACTCAGTTGCTGACGCTCGGCATCATCGGCGAGTACCTCGGCCGCGTTTTCAACGAAACCAAGGGCCGACCACTGTACATCGTCCGTAATTTCGAGCCGAGCTATGGCGCAGAGCAGTTGAGCAAAGGCATCAGCTGGAAAGGCGTGGATGGAGTGCATCCCGTCAAACCGGACACTCGGCAGGAGTGTATGGCCTCCGGGTGATAAATTCACGGGGCAGCTGCATGCGCAAGCCGCTGTGTGGGTGGATGGCGTCCTCAGAGCCCTTCCGGAAAGAAGTTGAATCGGCTGAATCGGTTATGATTCTGTCTGCGGCGCCTGGGTTGGGGGTGCCGCATGTGGAAGCCGGAACACCGTCGTGCCTATGATCGGCGCGGGCTGCGCTATCCGAGTGATCTGACCGAAGCGGAGTGGGCCCTGGTGCAGCCGCTGATCCGGCCCGCCAAGCGGGGTGGCCGCCCTCGGACGGTGGATGTGCGAGAGGTGCTGAACGCGATCTTCTACATCCTCTCGACCGGTTGCCAGTGGACGGCACTGCCGAAGGACCTGCCGCTGCGCAGCACGGTGTGAGACTACCGGAATCGCTGGGACTGGGATGGCATGCTGGAGCGCATCCATCACGCGCTCTACGTCGAGGTCCGCGAGCAGGCCGGACCCCGAGATGTCGTCCCATCTTCGGCGCGGTCAGCCAGCGGACGTTGCGGAAGTGATCGGCGGCGATAACGGGCACGGCACCCGCAGTCTCGGCGTCGTTTCCGACCAGCAGCCTGAATGCCACCCAGGCTTCCTCGCCTTCCGTCGGGATGTCTGCCGACTCGATCCGCCGGCTCAGGGCATAATGCCGGCCGCTCCGGGTGACGGCCCGGAGTGCCTGCGCGCCGCTGGCGTTAGCAAGGTGCTGCGCAAGCCGCTCGCCGCGCACCATCGCCGAGAGCCTCGCCCGGCACCTGCGGTGTCCTGGCAGTGCCAGGAGCACCGGCACGTCGGACGAGGGCGGTACCGTCCCCGGGACGGAGGCATGACCCGGCCGGCCCGTGGCCGGTTTCCGCCTTATCCCGATTCCGCGCCTCCTGACACCAGTGCACAACCTCGCTTCCTGGCCAATCAGGCGGCGGCCGCCAGACAGCGTTCCATCAGGTTGAGCCGATCCTGGCCGAAATAGGCCTCCCCGTCCGCCACTACCCAGGGCACTCCGAAGCACCCGGAGGCGATCGCCTCCGCGTTCGCGGCGTCCAGCCGGTCGCGCGATCCGGGATCCTCGGCGGCCGCCAGCACCACGTCCGGATCGAGGCCAGCGCGTAGGGCGGCCGTGGCGAGGTCGGCCGCGGTCGAGATATCGCCTCCTTCGCCCCAGAACCGCCGCCAGAGGGCGAGCGTCAGCACGCCGCCGAGACCCGGCCGCCGTGCTTCCAGGCCGTGGACCGCGAGCCGTGCCAGGGTCGCGTCGGGGGGAAAGATGACAGGCAGCCCGAAGGCGATGCCGAGATCGGCTGCCACGCGCCGCGCATCGGCCAGGATGTAGCCCCGCTTGGCTTTCCGGATCGCGCCGTAGGCATCGAGGGTGCCCTGGGTCGCCCAGATCCTCCCGAGGTCGACGGGCTGCCACCGCACCGTTCTGCCGAGCCTCGCCGCGAGAGCCGGGAGCCGCTGCGCCGCGATGTAGCTGTAGGGCGAGGCGAATTCGTAGTAGAAGCCGATTGCGCCGGGCATGTCAGGTCCTCCACAAGGGGCGCGCAGCATGGACCGCGTGGCCGGTCTCCCTGCGGTCGAGCCAGGCGCTCCAGTCCGCCGGCAGCGTCGCCGCGGTCCAGCCGTTGAGGGCGGCGTTCACTGGCGCAACCGCCAGCGCCCAGACGAGCCCGGTGCTGACGCAGAGCGCAGCGGCGAGGGCAGGGCGGAGCCCCGGTCGGCGGCCCCGCCACAGCCGGAAGACCAGGACCCAGGTCCGTATCATGCCGATCCGCTGTCCACGACCGGCATCAGATGGCCGAGCTTGTCCGGGTTGCCCACGATGTAGATCGCCGTGATCCCGCCCTCCCCAGCCTCGATCGCCACGGTCTGCAAGCTGCCGTCTGCCTCCAGCGCGAGATAGCCGGGCAGGCCATTGATCCGGGCGGGACGGACCGCCGTGACCCGCGCCGTGGCGCCCTTGCGGGCGAGGCCGGCGTAAAAGCGGGCGATCCGCTCGCGCCCGCGGATCGGGTTCAACGCCGCCCGCTTGCGGCCGCCGCCATCAGTGTAGAGCACGGCGTCCTCGGCCAGGAGTCGCGCCAGTGCAGCCACGTCGCCGCTGCGCGCCGCCTGAAGGAAGGCTGCGGCCAGCCGCTCGCCCGCCTCGGGCGGGGCGGTGAAGCGTCGCCTGGCTTCGCGCAGATGCGCCCTGGCGCGGGCAGCGAGCTGGCGGCAGGCCGCCTCGCCACGGCCGAGCGTCATGGCGACCTCGGCGAAGTCGAGGTCGAACACGTCGTGCAGCAGGAAGGCAGCGCGCTCCAGCGGCGAGAGCCGCTCCAGCGCCAGCAGCAGCGCGAAGGAGAGATCCCCGGCCCACTCCTCAGACCCTGGCCCGCCGCTCCCGGCCAGCGCTTCGGCGTCCAGCACCGGCTCGGGCAACCAAGGGCCGACATAGGTCTCGCGCCGGGCCCGGGCGGATTTCAGCCGATCCAGGCAGAGCCGGGTGACGATGCGGTGCAGGAAGGCGCCGGGGTCGCGCACTGCCTCCCGTTCCGCTTGGTGCCAGCGCAGCCAGGCGTCCTGCACCACGTCCTCGGCCTCGGCGACCGAGCCGAGCATGCGGTAGGCGAGCCCGGTCAGGCGCCGCCGGTGCAGTTCGAAGTCCTGGGCGGTCCCGTCAGGCGGCATGGCGGGGCGGTCTCCTCGGAGGTGGCATGCGCATCTCATCCTGTGATCCAGGGAGGGACGAGCGGGGCGGCTTCGGTGTGACATCCCGCGTCAGCCACTCACCATGGGGCCGCTGTCAATCTCCAGCAGGCGGAACGCGTCGAGGCGCGCGGACATACGGGGATGGCACCAACCAGCCTCCCAGACCCGCACCCGGGTGAACAACGCCTTCGGAAACGACATCTAGCGGCGGGCCGCGGCGGCAGGCAGATGTCCGGGGCCGCGATGTTCAGCCCCGAGCTGCCCCTCCGGCGACCGCGGGTCTGGCCCGCGCCGAGGCCTTGGCTACGGCGCTGCGGAGGAGCAGGGCGGTGCCGAACCAGCCCCAGTAGATGCGGTGGTGCCGGATCAGCCCGCCCGCGACCTCCATCACCTCGACGAGGTCCACCTGATCCCCGTCCGGGGTCTCTCGCGGGTACTCCCAGACCAGGAGCCGGCGGCCATCGGTCAGCCACCGGCCTGTGCGGTGCCAGCGGACCAGGTCGTCGGGCCGGCGCCGGGCGCCTTCATCGAAGAAGCGGCGGAGTTCCCGATGGCCGCGCAGCACCCCGCTCGGCACGTCGTCGAGGATGGCGGGCACGAGCGGGCTCTCCAGCACCGCATCCTCCTCGTAGAGCGCGAGCAGGCCCTCGGTGTCGCGCGCCCTGGCCCGCTCGTGCCAGGCGCGGTGGAGGTGGTCGCAATCGGCCAGGAAGCCTTCGCGTTGCCGGTCGTCGTTCATGGCGTCCTCCTTGTCCTGCCGTGGCGGCCGTTCTAGCGGCTGCAACCCCGCGCATGGTTCAGCGATGATGGAAACATGCGTGGAGAGCCGAATATCGCCGCCGTGGCGGCGCTACTGGCTGATCCAGGCCGGGCCATGATGCTGACGGCGCTTGCCGGTGGCCGCGCCTTGCCCGCCGGCGAGCTCGCCGCCCTGGCCGGGCTGTCCGCCTCGGGCGCGAGCGCCCATCTGAGCCGCCTGGTGGAGGGCGGCTTGCTCGCAGTGGAGCAGCAGGGGCGGCACCGCTATTACCGGCTCGCCGGGGGCGAGGTCGCCGCCGCCCTGGAAGGGCTTGCTGCCCTGGCCGGCCCCACCCGTCTTGCCGGACGCCGCCAACCGCCTGGGGCGGAGGCGCTGCGGCTGGCGCGAAGCTGTTACGACCATCTCGCCGGCGAACTTGGCGTCGGCATTACTGAAGCGCTGGAGGTCGCCGGCTACCTGGCAGCCGGAGAGGGCAGGGCGCTCCAGGTCACGGCAGCGGGGGCGGCCTGGTTCACTGCGACATTGAGCATCGAGGTTCCGGCTCTCCGGCCGGGTCGTCATGGTGTTGCCCATTGCTGCCTGGACTGGACGGAGCGGCGCCACCACCTTGCCGGCCCACTTGGCGCGGCGCTGTTCCGGCGCCTTGGGGAGCTGGGCTGGATCAGCCGCGTGGCTGGCTCGCGTGCGGTACGCGTAACCCGGCTCGGGCGCGACGGCCTGCGCGACGCGCTGGGTGTGGTTCTGCCGGCCTGACCGGACCACCGGCCTCTGCCAGCCGACGGTACGAGAGAGGGGCCGCAGCGCCCGTGGAGCGAATGTCATGCCGCTGCTGCAGACCGACGGCCCGGTCGACACGCTCATCCACGCCATGATCTCTCGCTGTCCAGTACGACAGCGTCACTTGGGCGGGGGCCATTCCGAGAGCAAAGTGATGCCGAACCTTGGCGCAGCCTCGTGGAGGCGCTTGATCTCCTCGGGTGTTGGCGGTCCCACGACTTCGCCCGGTCGAGGTTCGTGGCCAACTTCCTCGAGGAACCGGTCGAAGAGAGCGGGGATGCCGATCAAGATGTATTTGCCGGAATTGCCGCTCATGTTCATGAGCTGGTGCGGAATGCCGGGCGGCAGGAAGAGGCTCTCGCCTGCAGTCAGGCGCCGGGGCTGGCCGGCGATCATTGCAGTCAGCTCGCCTTCGATGACGTAAACCGTCTCGTCGTCTCTGGCGTGAACATGGATCGGCGTCCTTGTGTTTCCGCCGCTTCTGTTCTCGAAGAGGCAGAACTGCCCCGCGGTCTGTTCTCCAGACAGCAGGCGCTTCATGACGACGCCTGCAAGAACGAATTCTTTGCTGCCTGGAGTGCTCATGGCTCATGGCGCGTCCTCCGCTGCGGGCGTCGCTGGTCGCCCGCACAGGTACGGCGTACCCTGGCCACAGCAGCCGAGGTCATGCGAAGCATTGAGTCTTGGGTCGGGAGTCTGACCGAGCCATGACAGCCCCAGCCGGGCATTCTCATCCGGCGTGGCATTCCAGTAGCCGTATCTTTCCGCCGTCTCCAGGAAATGCCGGATCTGATCGAACGATGGCGGACCGGATGACTGCTGTCCCGGAATGACCAGCGTGCCGACGTCTTGAAAGAACCGACCCATCCGGGATGTGCTGACCACGATCATGATGGCCGGCTGCTGTGTCCGGTTCCGCCACGCATGCCTTGCCCGCCCGGGACGTGGAAGGCATCGCCGGACCCGATCCGGACCCAGCCGAGACCGGCCTCCGATTCCGTCAACCCCTCGACTCCGTCGGAGAGTATGAGGAACGTCTCCGGTTCGGGATGGCTGTGCAGCGGCACGACCCCGCCTGGCAGGATCGTGCCGCGCATCACGCAGGGCAAGGCGTCGTCCGCTTCTGGCGTAGTCAGCAGTTCGATCGTTGGTCCCAGCACATTGAGGACCGCGACGCCGTATGGTGGGACCAGCCGTACCTGCGTGGTGCCGGAACCAGCCTCGGCGTCGCCCCGCCGGTCGAGCAGCCGCAGGCCCACCAGTGCGTCGAGGATGTCCCGGGCGCCGCGCGCGTGCAGGTCGAGTCGCTGGCGCAGTGCTTCGCCGTCGAGCGGCCCGGCCGCAGCGAGCGCGCTGAAGAGCACCTTCGATCTTTGAAGCCGCGCCCGACCTCCATGATGCGGTCGGGCGTGATGGTATTGTCCGGTGCCATGTGGCCCTTCAGAGCGATGGGTGCTGATGCCGGGCCGTCAAGGGGATTGCCGCCCGGCGACCGTGTGCGCCGTGATCACCTCGGCCATCACGCGCGACTTCGTCGACGTCGGACCGGCGCTGACGAGGTCGGGGCCGGCCGGCGATGCCGCATCGCTGGCGGCAGCGACGGCCGCCGCCGAGCCCGCCTCCTGCGGCCGCACATAAGCGATCCGGCTGTCCTCGCCGCCACCGACGAGCACGGGGATTAGCCCGTCGGAAGGCTGGACTGGGGTACGATCCAAGCGGGTGATCCGCATATCGTCGCCGCCGCCGCTCACCACTACCCGGCCGTCGGCGACGATGTTGCCGCGCGGGCCGGGGCCGTAGCCGATCTCGATATCCCCGCCCTTGTTGATGAGGCGAGGATAGGTCGTATCCTGCGCCGCAGCGGTGTGTGCGTGGATGGCGGTGCCGAGCAGGGCGGAGGCCACGAGTAGCGCCTTCAGTGTGTTCGGCATGATCGCATTCCCGTCTGTTGGCAATGCGCCGAGGATGGGAGGCGCGGATTGCGACATGATGTCGGGCGGCAGGAATTTGGCTGCACCCGAAACCGCGGCACATGTCATCCACAACAGGCCCGCGCTCCGCGGCGCGGCGGAGATGCACGCCGGATCATGATGAGAAGCCGCGGCGTACGTCTTTGGTGGCGGCGATATAACGTCTGTCCTCATGTCACGTCCGGCACCGCCGCCTCGTCTCCCGTATAACGGCGCGACTGGGCGCCGCGAGCAAACAGGAGAGAACGATGCAGCCACGACTGAACCCGGACGAAGCAGCGCCGGAGGCAATGCAGGCAGTGCGCGCACTGGCGAGCTACGTGGGACGTTGCGGCCTGGAGCCAAGGTTGATCAAACTGGTGGAGATGCGGGCCTCGCAGATCAATGGCTGCGCCTTCTGCCTCGACATGCACAGCCGCGACGCGCGCCGCCTCGGCGAGACCGAGCAGCGGCTCTACCTGCTCGACGCCTGGCGGGAATCGCCGCTCTACAGCGCGCAGGAACGGGCGGCGCTCGCTTGGACCGAGGCACTGACCCGGATTGCCGAGACCCGCGCGCCGGATGCGGACTACGCCGCGCTCCGCGAGCAGTTCTCCGAGGCAGAGATTGTCAAGATCAGCCTGCTGATCGCCACGATCAACGCCTTGAACCGCCTGGCGATCGGCTTCCGCGCAGTGCATCCGGCCTGACACCCACGCTTGCCCGGGCGGCCCCGGTCCCGACGAGAAGGCGCACCGCCAAGCTTAGCGGTGCGCACGCCGGTGTGGAGTGCGGTGGGGCCAGTAGGAGGGCCGATTCGAGACCCGGCTCGGCACGGCTCCTCGTGTCGTGCTCAGCGGCAGCGTGTCGCAGGGGGCGGTGGCCCGTCCGGCGCGCTCCACCATCCGTCCCGGATCACCTCCAGCCGGCTGAGCCGCGCCACGGCATGGTCGAGGAACAACCGCACCCGTGCCGGCATGAGGCGCGCGCTTGGTACCAGAAGATGCACCGGCACGGCTGGCAGCTCATACTCCGGCAGCAGACGGACCAAGCGCCCGGCTCGGATCTCGGCATCCACTTGGTAGGAGAGCGCGGCGGCGATGCCGTGCCCCTCCAGCGCCGCCGCCAGCGCCGCCTCGACATGGCTGACCACCAGGCGCGGCGCGAGCCGCACCGCCTGCTCCCTTCCGCTGCCAGCGCCGCCACGGCGGAAGCGCCATTCCAGCGGCCCCGGGCGGCTGGCGGTGAACACCACCTCGTGCCGCGCCAGATCGGCGGGCACGGCTGGGCTGCCGCGTGCGGCGAGGTAGGCTGGGCTCGCCACCAGCACCCGACGCACCTCACCCACCCGGCGGGCGATCAAGCCGGAATCCGGCAGCGCGCCGATGCGCACCGCCACGTCCAGCCCCTCCTCCACCAAGTCGAGGTTGCGGTCGGACAGGATCAGCTCCGCGCGCAGCGCCGGATGGGCGGCGAGGAAGCTGGCCACCAGCGGCGTCACATGGCGCTGACCGAACATGATCGGCGCGGTCACCCGCAGCAACCCACGCGGCACCGCCTGCTCGCCGCCCGCCACGGCGCGCATCGCCTCCTCGTAGTCAGCCAGCAGGTGGCGGGCCTGTTCGGCGAGGTGGCGCCCGGCCTCTGTCGGGGCGAGGGCGCGGGTGGTGCGCTCGATCAGCCGCGCCCCGGCGCGCGCCTCCAGCCCGGCCAGGATGCGCGTCACCGCGGGCGGGGAGCGGCGCAGCCGCCGCGCCGCCCCGGCCAGGCTGCCGGTATCGAGCACGGCCAGGAACACGGCGAGTTCGTCGAGGCGATCCATGGCGGCGGCATTCCGGAAAGCGGAAGGCTGAGTTGCGATCTAGCGCCATTCCTGCCGCCGGATGCAAGGCCCAGCTTGGGCGCGCAGGAGGACCATCCCCATGGACGACCACGGCACCACGGTCAGCACGCCTCTTCCGGGCGGCAGCGCCCCCGGGCATCGGGAGGCCATGCCACGCTCCCCGTTCCACCTTGGCGAGCGCATGGCGCAGGCGCGGGCCGGCTTGCGTTCACTCCCTACCGGGGCGGCGATCCGTGACGCCATGCCCGACCAGCACCGCGCCTTCTTCGCCCTGCTACCCTTCCTGCCGGTGGCGACACGCGCCGGCGCAGGGGGCATGCCGGTGGCCACCATCCTGGCCGGCGTCCCGGGATTCGTGACCAGTCCCGATCCCCGCACACTGCATATCGCCGCCCGGCCCGCTCTCGCCGATCCCGCATCTCGCTGGCTGGTGCCCGGCGCGCCGGTCGGCATTCTGGGCATCGACCTGGCGACGCGTCGGCGCAACCGCGCGAACGGCCGCATCCGCGATACGGATGCCACCGGCCTGACTGTGGCCATCGAGCAGAGCTTCGGCAACTGCCCGCAATACATCCAGGCGCGCGACCTGCTGCCGCCCGGGGTGGCGCAGGCCACCAGCGGCAAGGCCGAGTTGCTGCACGGCATGGACGCCGTGCGCGTGGCGATAGCTCGTGCTGACATCTTCTTCGTCGCCTCCGGCGTCGGCGGCAGCATGGACCTGTCGCACCGCGGCGGTCGGCCGGGCTTCGTGCGGGCACGCGGCGAGGTGCTGGAGATCCCGGACTTCCACGGCAACGGCTACTTCAACACGCTCGGCAACCTGCTGCTCGATCCGCGCGCGGCGCTGCTCTTTCCGGACTTCGCCACCGGCGACCTGCTGCATCTCGCCGGGCGGGCGGAGGTGGACTGGGGCGCCGCTGGCGCGGTGCGCGGCGCTGAGCGGGTCTGGCGGCTGCATGTCGAGGAGGGCTGGCGCCGCCCCGCAGCTCTGCCCTGGCGCTGGGCCTTCCGCGACTGGGCGCCGACCACGATGCAGACCGGCATCTGGAACGAGGACGAAGGAGGAGAGGCGCCGCACCATGGCTGAGGATGTCCTGCGCCTACCAGGCGTCGGGCAGCATCGTGCTCACCAAGTGGGCCGGTCCTGCGTTGCTGACGGCGACACCGGCGCGATTGGCGCGGTGCGCCGACCGCGATGTCGTCCAGGAAGAAGATCAGCCGCCGCCGGGTCCGTTCGGAATGCCTCCTCCGCGCCGGTTGGTTCCCGGGGCGCCATGCTCCGCCCCGTGGCCGGGCCGCGAGGCCGACCCGGAGGGGCAGGGATCAGCCCTCGCGCACGATCGTGCCCTCTTCCGTGTCGTGGAGAATCAGGCCCTCAATTGGATCGAAGGCGTGTGTCCAGGGTTGTTGGTGCAGAACGCGCAGCGCATCTGCGTGGCCGGCGTCCCAGCGCCGCTGGATGCCATGGGCGCTGAAGTCGATGTCCTTGGTGTGGCCCTCGCCCGCGATCGACGGTGCCAATAGCCGTACCACATGCATCCGGGTCAGGCAGCCATAGCTCGCGAGCTGGCGCACCTCATCGCTGTCCCGCATCGCTTCGGGAAGCCTTCGCACCAGCTCGGCGATGACGTGCCGAAGCCTGTGGATCTGCTTCTGTCGTGCGACCTGTGCCTTGGCGCGGCTGGCGTATTGCAGATTCTTCTGGCGGTGCAACACGCTCACTATGTCGGCGGGCTCGGGGCCACTTGGGTTCCAGATGTTGACTGTGATCACCAGGCCGCTACGCTGCGGATTGTCGTCGAAGACCGCCTCGATGGGCGTGTTCGAGAGGATGCCGCCGTCCCAGTAGAGGTCCCCGTCGATGCGCACCGCCGGGAAGGCAGGGGGCAGGGCGCCCGAGGCCAGGATGTGCCGAATTGAGAGCGGCGCGTCGCGGCTGTCGAAGTAGCGCATCTCGGCGGTCCGGAGGCTGGCCGCGCCGACCGTCAACCGCGTCGCGCAAGTGTTGAGGACATCAATGTCAATCAGCTCGCCGAGGGTCGCCGCGAGCGGGGCCGTCGTGTAGTAGCCAGCTGTGTCGGGTGTCAGCGGCAAGCCAAGCGAGGCCCAGGGGTTCGGCGCGAAGAAGCCCTGCACCCCAGCTATCATGGTCATGGCACTCGCCGCCATCGCGCCCCAGCCGGGCAACTCCGAAACAAGCTGGGTGACCGGGTCGTGCCGCATACGTCTCCAGAATTCCCGGAGCCGCGGCATGCGCTGGTCGGGTCGGTTTCCGGCGATGATCCCGGCATTGATCGCCCCGATCGAGGTGCCGATCACCCAATCCGGCTCCACGCCGGCCTCGTGCAGCGCCTGGAAGACCCCGGCTTGGTAGGCCCCCAGCGCACCGCCGCCCTGCAGCACCAGAACGATCTGGCCAAGATCGCGCCTGTTGAAGGCGGACTGTGTGCCCGGCTGCGGCTCGGCGGGGCGCTGCGTGGCAAGGCTGCGGTCCAGCGGCTGCGTATCCATGGATGTTTCTCCCTGGCTTGGCCCTCGACGGAGCCTTTGCTCTCCTCTTGAGACTCTCATCCGCGGCAGCCGGAGCGAAATGCCACCTGGCTATTCTGCCGATGCGGCCCGGTCATCGCCGGAACCATCCACAATGGCGGCCCTGACTTAAGGCGCTCCAAGCGACGGATCGGCAGCGCCATGCCGGGCGCCGGCCCATGTCGCCCGCCGGAGGATCAGCCTATGCCGGCCGGCGACGTTCCTGCGGGACCGGTGTTCGAAGGCGCTGGGCGAGCGCAGCCGACGCCACGAGGGCCAGTCCGACTCCGGCGACGCATCCGCCCCAGCCAAAGGCCTCATAGGCCTGGCCGAGCACGGCGCTACCGACCAGGCCGCCTGCGAAGTAGGAGGCGAGATACATCCCGCTCGCCGAGCCATGATCGCCAGTCGCAGCACGGCCGACGAAGCCGGTGGCCACCGCCTGCGCGCAGAAGGTCCCGACACCGACCAGCACGAGACCGGAGAGGAGCGCCGGCAGGACGGACGCCAGCAGCAAAGGCAGCCCTGCCGCCGCGACGGAGAGCGCGCCCCAGAAGGTCGGCCGTGTCCCGAAGCGCCGCACGAAAGACCCGGCCAGAAGTGTGGTCGCGATTGAGGGCAGAAAGACGAAGTAGACGAAGCCCAGCTCCATCATGCCGAGCGCGAAGGGTTCGTGCGCCAGAGTGAAGTTGACATAGGTGAAGGTGCCGATGAACGCGAAGAGGATACAGAAACCGATGGCGAAGGCAGCACGCAGCGGCCGATTGCGCAGGTGCTCGCGCCACGCTGGTACCGGTTGCAGCCTGTCGGATCCGGCTGACGCCATCCCTGGCATCGGCGGCGTCCGCTGCAGCGTGAAGAACACGAGGACCGCGCCGGCAAGGTTGAGCAGGGCGAAGCCGTAAAAGTTCCCGGCCAGGCCGAAATGGTCCGCGAGAGCGGCGGAGACGAGGCGGCCGATGAGGTTGCTGGCCACGTTTCCGGTGATGTAGGCGGCGAAGGCCCCTGCGGCTTCCGTCGCGTTGCATCGCTCTCCCAGATAGGCGAGCGTCAGGGTGAAAGCGGCGGCCATGAACACCCCCTGCGCGATGCGGAGCATCGTGAAGGTGGCAAGGTCCGGCGCCGCCGCCAGCAGCGCCGTCGGGATCGCGAGCAACGCCAAACTGGCCAGGACGCCCAGACGCCGGTCGATCCTCCGGCTGAGGAAAGCGACGCCGAGGCTGGCGACTGCCATGCCCAGCGTCGTCGCATTCACCGCGGTGCCCATCGCCGCCGGGCTCACGTCGTAATATGCCGCCAGCGAGGGCAGGATGGCCTGGGTGGCGAAGAGGTCCACGACCGTCAGGAAGGCGGTCAGGACAATGACCACGGTACGCAGCGCTGCGCCATAGGACCCACGGGCCGCTTGCGCGTGATGCGTCGTTCCGAGCTGGGTCGCGGACATCGCTTCTGCTCTCCGGAAGGAGGTGCGCGATGCCCGCCTGTGACGGGCACCGCGGGATCGAGGACGGTGGCAGGGCGCCGTCACATCATGTGCTCGTCCATGTGCTGGTCGGCGATCGGGAAGAGGTCGGCCGAGAGCAGCACCACCGGCTGACGCCCATGGTTTTTCCACCAGTGTGCCGTGGCGTGCGTCTCGGGCGTGGTCTCGCCGGCACGGTGCAGGATCGGCACCGCGCAGGTGCTGGCGTACTCGGTGATCTCGCCCTCGACGATATAGATCAAGGCGGGCCGGTTCCCGTGGCTGTGCCAGGGCACCACGCCTCCAGGCTGGACGACGAGGCGGCGGAGGCGGAACAAGCGATCGCCGATCCCAACCGACTGCTCTTGCCCAAGCTCGATCCTGCCGATCACCGTATCCGTAGTGCCTTGCGGCGCCATGGCGGCCCCGCTCGGGGGATTACTGCTGGCGGCGGCAATCACCTTGTCGGCCGGGCATTGTCCGGCCTGCGCGACGGTCCCGCCACCCGCGAGCATCGCGGCCGCGCAGATCCCGGCCAGACCCAGGCTCCGCCAGGTCGTATGGGGCGTCTTGGTATCGGTGTTCATGATCTTCTCCTCTCCCGGCGCCGGCTGCTGGATGGCTGCTGCCGCACGCAGGGGTAGGATCCGGGAGGTCGCCGGCAAACGAAAATGCCGTTCCCCTATGCCCACGATGCCATGGGGCTATCGGCTTGGTGCCGCACAACGCGCGCAAGATCAGCATGGCACCGATGCCCAACAGGACACTGCCGCCCAAGCGAGATCCGATCCCGGACCGTACAGGCGAGCGCGACCCTATCCCTCGGCCGGCATCAGAGCCGGCAAGGTTTCAGCCATTTCAGGCCAGCAGTAGCGGCGGATCGCCTGGACGAAGCTGGCGAGCGGCGAGGACCAGCGCCGCCCGGCGACGGTCACCAGGCAGACCTTGCGCTGCACCTCGGGATCCTGCACCGGGCGCACCACCACCCCTGGATGCGTTGCTGAGAACTCAGGCAGGAAGCAGACGCCCATGCCTGCTGCGACCATGGTCTGAATCCAGTCCTCCCGCTCGCTGCGGTAGGAGCGGACGATGCTGGCGCCGCACGCCTCGAGTTGCTCACGCAGCACATCGCGGAACTCGCAGTTGATCCGCTGCAGGTAGGTTTCGCCGTCCATCTCCCGCATCGCGACCGCATTGCGGCGGGCGAAGCGGTGGCCGACCGGGCAGGCGACGACGAAGCGTTCGGTGTAAAGCGGCTCGGCCCGCAACCGCTCATCGAAGCCGTCCGCCTTGGCCATGACCGCGACGTCGAGCTCACCCTGCAGCAGCGCCTCCGACAGGCGCCCCGGCACGTTCTCGGTCAGGGTCAATTCGATGCCCGGGTGGTCGGCCCGGAAGCGGTTGAGGAAGCCAACGAAGCGCAGTGGCCCGATGGTGCACATGACACCGAGGCGGAGATGGGCGCTCTCCAGCCGCAGGAAGCGGCTCGCCTGCTCCTTCGCCGCCGTGGTGCGCGCCAGGACCTCCTCGAGATGCGGCTGCATCAGCCGCCCGAGCTCGGTCAAGTGGGTATTGCCGCGCTCGCGCGAGAAGAGCAGGCCGCCGAGCTCGCCCTCCAGCTTCTGGATCGCGCGGGTCAACGCCGGCTGGGTCACGTTGCACTGCTCCGCCGCCTTGGTGAAGTTCAGCGTGCGGCAGACGGCGAGGAAATAGCGGATCTCATGGAGTTCCAAGGTGGCCCCCTTATTCCACGATGGGGTCCCGGCAGCGTGGTGCCGGGAAGCTACCACCGCACCGCCCGCCGCCGCCATAAGCATCGCTGATCGCTTCCCTGCCGAGCCGGCATTGGCCTGAAGGCGTGCCAGGGCTGCACCCTGTGGCCACTTCATCCAGGGCAAGGAAGACTGCCGTGACCACCATCATGACTCCGGCCGGGTTGGGCGAGTTCGCCGGTGCGGCGCGCGAACTGGAAGGTCGCGTCGCCATCGTCACCGGCTCCACCTCCGGCATCGGCCTCGGCATCGCCGAGGCGCTGGCGGCACGCGGCGCTGCGGTCGTGCTGAACGGCTTCGGCCCGGACGAGGCGATCGAGACGGAGTGTCGGCGCCTGGCCGAGGCGCACGACGTGCCGGTGCGGCACGATCCGGCCGATATGGCAAAGCCCGGCGAGGTCGCCTGCCTCATCGAGCGCACGGCACGGGCCGTTGGTCCCTGCGACATCCTGGTGAATAATGCCGGCATCCAGCATGTGGCGCCGATCGAGGACTTCCCGCCGGAGCGGTGGGACATGGTCCTGGCCATCAATCTCTCGGCGGTGTTCCACACGACCCGCGCAGTGCTGCCGGGGATGAAGGAGAGGCGCTTCGGGCGCGTCATCAATATCGCCTCGGCGCACGGGCTGGTCGCTTCGCCCTTCAAGTCGGCTTATGTCGCAGCCAAGCACGGCGTGGTGGGCCTGACCAAGGTCACGGCGCTGGAGGCCGCCGAGAGCGGGGTGACCTGCAATGCCGTCTGCCCCGGCTATGTCTGGACACCGCTCGTCGCTGGCCAGGTCACGCAGCAGGCCAAGGTGCACGGGCTGTCCGAGGAGGACGTGGTCCGCAAGGTGCTCCTGGCGGAGCAGCCGACACGGCGCTTCGCGACGGTGGAGGAGGTTGCGGCCACCGTTGCCTTCCTTTGCTCCCCGGCCGCCGCCTCCATCACCGGCACGGCGCTGCCGGTCGATGGCGGCTGGACCGCTCACTGAGAGAGGCCGGACACGAACCGTCGAGAGGCTACGGCCCCAGCGCCGAGGAGATGCCGCAGAACCGGGCCCGAGGCGGCCCGCACAGGAGGGAGACAGATCATGCACAAGATCCTCTTTGCCATCGCCATACTGGCCTCCGCTGGACCGGCACTCGCCCAGCAGTCGCCAATGCAGCCCGGCCAGCGCATGCAGACCGAGGTTGCCCTGGGCAAGCGCACTGTGCGCGAGGTGATGATCAGCGAAGGCGGCGGCGGCATCACCGTCGTCTACGACATGGGCCCTGGCAAGGCGCAGTCGCAGCGGGTGCTGCGGCTGGAGAACGTCAACGGCATGCTCGAGGTGATCTATGATGAGGCAGCACCGTCCATGGCGCTTGGTAGCGGCGGCACGCCGCGCCTCGTGCAGCGCGGTGGGGGCATGTACTCCGTCGAGTACGACCGCTGATCCCACCGCACGGCGCTGCGCCCATCGCGGCGCCGCCTTCCCCCGCTCCGGGAAAGGACGACAGCCATGAGCATCGCCACCACGTTCCATCACGGGTTCAGCGGTCAGCGCGCATTGCGGCTGCTCTGCTGGCCGGCCGCCCTCTGGATCGCCTATGAGCTGCTCTGGTACGAGCAGTTCAAGCTGACCGGCAACGAGGGCTCTGTTTATCTCTTCACCATCCTGTCGGACTGGCTGGGGACACCAGGTGGTGAGAAGCCTTTCCGCCTTTTCGTCGGGATCATCGAGATCCTGGCCTCGCTCCTCGTGCTGATCCCCCGTACCCAGGCTCTTGGTGGCTTGCTCACCGTAGGGATCATGGGCGGCGCGATCTTCTTCCACACGGTCAGTCCGCTGGGCGTCGATCCCTACGGGGATGGCGGGGTCCTGTTCAAGGAAGCCTGCTTCACCTTCCTCATGGGGCTTTTCATCGCCTGGGTGCGGCGTGACGACCTCCTGGTGCTTGCCTGCGACATCCTGCGGCGCCTGCGCCCGACCGCAGCCTGACCTGGATCGAGCCCGCCGGCGGTGCCGGCGGGCCGCTGCGGAGATTTTGCCAGAGCCGGAGGATCCGATGGCACCGAACACCGTGCCGGTGCGCCCGCCACGCGATCTGCGACTGGACGTGATCCGTGGCTGGATGCAGATCTCAATCTTCATCTCGCATGTCGCAGGGACGCGCTTCGCCTGGGGCATCCACGCCAACTGGGGCCTGTCGGACAGTTCCGAGCAGTTCGTCCTCCTCTCGGGGCTGACGCTCGGCTCAGTCTTCACCCTGAAGATGGCGCGCAATGGCTTCGGCATGGCCTCGACCGACATGCTGCAGCGGACCTTTCGCCTCCATAGGACGCATCTGCTGGTCTTCTGCGCCTTCGCCGCCTTTGTCCTGGTCGCTGAGGCGACTCACCTCCTCCCCGGCGAGGTGGCGCGGCTGCACTGGGCGCTGCTGGCCGAGCGGCCCTGGCTGGCGCTGCCGGCGGCGGCAGCCATGCTCTATCAGCCTGACTTCATGGGCATCCTCCCGGTCTTCGTCTGCGGCATGGCACTGTTGCCCGGCTTTCTCTGGCTGGCGCGGCGCATCGGAGCCTGGGCCTTGCTACCCTCGGTCCTTCTCTATGGTGCCGTGCAGGCCGGATGGTTGGCGATGCCGGCGCCCTTCGAGAACGGCATCGCCTTCGATCCCTTGGCCTGGCAGTTGCTGTTCCTCTTCGGCGCCTGGATCGGCCACCGCACCCTGCTGCGCGGACCGGTCGTGCCGCGAAGCGTTCTGCTGTCGGGCGGGGCGCTGTGTGTGGTCCTGGTCGGCCTCTGGATGCGGCTTGTGGAGCATGGCTTCCTCGCCGGTCCGGCCCTGGCAGCGGAGGCGCTGATGCACAAGGAGGTGCTGGCCCCACCACGGCTGCTCCATGCGCTCTCGCTTGCCTATCTCGTAGCGGTGGTGGTGCCGCGGGAGGCTGGCTGGATGCATCTCCTGCCGGGCCGGGTGCTCACCTGCATTGGCCGGAACAGCCTTCGGGTGTTCTGCGCCGGGCTGTTCCTGGCCTGGGGCGCTGGGGCGATGCTCCGCCTGCACCCTGAGGCGGCGCCCTTGATCGATTTGCTGGTCATCGCTCTGGGCATGGCGGTCCTCGCGGCGGTGGCCTGGCTGGCCGAACCTGGCCACGGCCGGGGGCATAGGGCGCAACGCCCAGGCGCCATGCCGATGATGCCGCGGGGGCAGTGGAAGCGATGGGCCGGTGGACGGGACACGGCCTGTCCGAACCCCATCCCGGGGTCCGGCCCATGACCCTCCTGACCGCAAGCAGGCTGACATTGATCCCGCCAGCCCCTTGGCGGACCGCTACGGTACCCACCATCGGACCACCTGCATTGGCGCCTGTCTCGCTGTCGCGGAGGCCATGGAGGCTCTTGTGACACATTGCCTGAATGCTGCGACCGCGCTGGACCGCGTGCTGGAGGTGGATCCGCATCTGGCCGCCACCATGCGCTCCGCGGCTTGGCGCAGGTCATCCTTTCCAGGGCCTGCTGCGCCGGCCATGGCAGGGGGTAGTGTCCAGGCGGCAGAGCCCGGGGGCGTTTCCCGGACCGGGTCTCGCTCACATCTGATGGAGCGGCCGCCACTCTGCCCGACTGGCCATCAGGCCGCAGGTGTAGGCTTGGAAATTGCGGCGCCCGACCCTGGTGAGGCGGACCGCCTCTGCTCCCCTCGGGCGCCGGGAGGGAACGCACCATGCCCCGCAGTCTCCTCACGCGGCTCGCCCTGCTCGGCGGGGTCGCCCTGGCACCCATGACCGGCTTGGCCGCCGATGGGCACCAGCATGGCGGCGGAACGCCGCCCGCTCCCGCTGCGCTCGGCCAGGTGCACTTCGCGGTCACCTGCACGCCGGAGGCGCAGGCCGCCTTCGACGACGCGATGAAGCTGCAGCACTCCTTCTGGTACCAGGCGGCCGACGAGGCCTTCGCCGACGTGCTCCAGCGCGACTCTGGCTGCGTGATGGCGCTTTGGGGTCGGGCGCTGACCCGGCTGGTGAACCCCTTCACCCCGCCGACCGCCGCCAACCTGCGGCAGGGCAGAGCCTATCTGGAGGAGGCGAGGCGCATCGGCGCCAAGAGCGAGCGCGAGGCCGGGCTGATCGACGCCCTCGTGCTGCTCTTCGCCAGCGACGACGTGACCCAGCACCGTGCCCGCATCGCGCAGTACGCGCAGGCGATGGACCAGCTCCAGAAGCGCTTCCCCGACGATTCCGAGGTGAAGATCTTCACCGCGCTCGCTCTCATCATGGCGCAGCCGCCGACCGACAAGACCTACGCCAACCTGCTCCGCGCCGGCGACATGCTGGCCGCGGAATTCGCCGCCCAGCCGCAGCATCCGGGTGTGGCGCACTACCTTATCCACACCTACGATACGCCGGCGCTGGCCAGCCGCGGCGTGCCCGCCGCCGAGCGCTACGCCGGCATCGCGCCGGACGCGCCGCACGCGCTGCACATGCCGTCCCACATCTTCACGCGGGTCGGGCGCTGGGAGGATTCGATCGCCACCAACATCCGCTCCGCCGAGGTGGCCCGCGCACGGGAGGAGGTCTTTGACGAGGTGCACGCCCTGGACTACCTCGTCTACGCCTATCTCCAGACCGGCCAGCGGGCGGCGGCGCGGCGCGTGCTGGACGGGCTCGGCCGCTTCCAGGCCTGGCAGGCGCCGGTCCCGATCGCCTATTTCGCGCTTACCGCCATGCCGGCGCGCTGGGTGCTGGAGCGCGGCGCCTGGGACGAGGCGGCGGCGCTCGACACCCGCAGTTTCGGCCCGCCCTTTGTGGACGCCCTCACCGCCTTCGCCCGCGCCGTCGGCGCCGCCCGCTCCGGGCGCCCGGACGACGCGGTGCCGCAGATCGAGACGCTGAAGGCCGCGGCCGCCGCCCTCGCCGGCCGGGACGCCTACTGGCAGGAGCAGGTGGAGATCCAGCGCATCGCCGCGGAGGGCCGG
>Ga0207747_1001017_pt1 | contig 23270 bp, 22 predicted proteins | sample HigsolmetaGSP11D_FD_184839 | JGI IMG/M metagenome (GOLD analysis project Ga0207747, IMG submission 184839) | High solid enriched microbial communities from the Joint BioEnergy Institute, USA - SP1-1-D (SPAdes) | ecosystem: Engineered > Bioreactor > SSF (Solid state fermentation) > Aerobic >...
GAAGCATAAACGGAGGCGTTGGCTGAGTTCGTTACGCGAAGTGAAGTGGATGACCAAACAATATGGACTTAAAACGCTCTTGTAATCTGCATGCACATGACGACGAACATCGGAAAGCCGTATGAGGGAAAACCTCACGTACGGTTTGATGAGGAGGGGCTGGGCTCCGCCCAGCCTTTCACTCTAGCTTGTTTAACGCCTACCGGATCGAGGTCGTGATGGAAGGCAATAGTAAAGCGAAGGAGGTCGGCGAGGAAACGATCATCATTCATGGCAAGACGCGAGAGCGGTATTCGTGGTTTATGCGAAAGATCAGATTCCCCAGATTGACCGTGGATACGGTAGAAGAGGATCATGTCGAGCTGGAGTACACGAAGGCATCGATCGTCCGGGGCAAGTCGGTGGTGATCGGGCCAGGCTGCTATATCGCACTGGTCGAGGTGGAAGGTGATTATCAGGTTGCGGAGGAGGCGAAGGTCGCAGAAGTGAGAAGGACCGGCAGCGACGAGTAGGAGAACGCTGCGGCGAACACGACAGGTGAAGAGCATGGCATAAATGCGGTACGCTTGAAGGCGAACAAGATCGGAGAAGAAGCAGCAACGAATAGCAGGGCAACTGCGGAACGCGTCAGGTGAGAGCATGACGTAACGCAGGACGCTTGAAGGCGAACAAGATCGGAGAAGAAGCAGCAACGAATAGCAGGGCAACTGCGGTACGCGTCAGGTGAGAGCATGACGTAACGCTGGACGCTCAAAGGCGAACAAGATCGGAGGAGAAGCAGCGATAAATAGCAGGTAACTGCGGCACGCGACAGATGAAGAGCATGACGTAACGCTGGACGCTCAAAGGCGAACAAGATCGGAGGAGAAGCAGCGATAAATAGCAGGTAACTGCGGCACGCGACAGATGAAGAGCATGACGTAACGCTGGACTGCGCTTGCGATAGGTGTTGAGTGCAGACGGTTGACAGGCAGCAGGATTGAAGCCTCGTGGTGCGGGAAACACTAGGGATGAAACAGCAATCTTCCCGTAAAGCGAGGCAATCCCGTATGAGGCAATCGACGAAGCAGATGATCGTAACCAGGCCGCATCGAAGTCTGATGCAACTGAATGTGCGTGAATCGATCGATATGATGCGCATGGAGCAATTGGCGGATACGGATCCTGCTCAAGATGAACGGAGCCGGTTATTCGATCATGGCTATTTTCCGAAAAGACTAAACAGACTTATGTAAACGAAGCCCTTGCCGCCATCCAGATGGATGATGGGAGAGCTTCAATGTATATGGTCAAGCTTACAGGACTCGGCGAGCAGTCACATAGCGGTCAGCCCATTTGCCGCTAGTCAGGCTGGAGATATGCACGTCGCTGCCTCTGACGTCGAGTATATGGATGAAATTACCATTCCCGATGTAAATGCCGACATGTATGATTTTCGAGCTGTTGCTGCTTCCGCTGAAGAAGACGAGATCGCCTTTCTGCAGATTGGATTTGCTCACATACTTGCCAGCATATTTCTGATAACGGGTACCCCATTTCAGATCGACGCCGTTCTTCCCAAACACATACTGGGTGAATGAGGAACAGTCGAAGATCAGGTTGCGCTTATCGCGGGTCCCGAAATCATACTCAGCGCGGCCGATCAAAGACTTTGCTGTCTGTATGACTGCATCCGCCTTGCTGGTCGCTGCGTACGCAGGGCTCACAAACGTCAAGGACAGTGCAATCGCTACAATTGCAGCCAGGATCTTTTTCATGCTTTCACTCCTTTTCACAGATTTTGAACTCGCCTATCGCGATTTCAAGTCTTTATAAGCTTAACATAGAAAATGGTGAACTTGGTCATGTAGATGTTGCCAGTCCTCTCTTCACCGCTAAGGGATGCGGATTTGCCCGGATCTGTGCCGGCAGGATCTCGTCTAAACTTACGGCCATTCCACGTGCCAGATTGCGAGCAGAATATCGGTATTTCCTGGATCAGCAACCTTATCTCCTCGCCTAAACATGCGGCTGGGCTTGTCTCGAGAATTGCGGTATATGCCACAGCGTCATGTATGTGATACAATGTCGTTGGCCTGGTTGATCGGCCGCCCGTCGTGCGGGCAAGAGCCAGGCAAGTATTTCTTCGGTTTCAGGAAAAGAGGTTGAATGATGATGATCGTGCGGATCGAAAGAAAGGGATTCGAGGATTTTCAAACGGACTTGTTCAATATGCTGCGCGCCTTCTACGAGATGGTGGAAGTGACAACTGACAGCGAGGCGCAGGCGGATGCCGTTCTGTCGCTGGAGCTGGCCCCGGCGCAAGGGCATGAGGAGATCCGCGGTGATTTTGTATATGATGGCGGGAAAGTGCAGGAAACGATCCTTGTTCAAGGGGAGCAGGGCGGCGGTGAGAGGCGCCATGCGGTTCGACGAGCGGTGCTCAAATGCGTGCTGGGGCTGCTCAGGGAAGCGACGGGATTGGAGCAGCCTTGGGGAGTTCTGACCGGGGTGCGGCCAACGAAGCTGATGCACAATCTGCTCATGGAGCACGATCAGGCTGAGGCGGAGCGCATCCTGGCGGAGGAATACCTCGTGACGCCGGGCAAGGTGAAGCTGCTCAGCCAGGTGGCGGAACGCCAGTTGACGGTGCTTCCAGATCTGTTCCGCCTGGATGGGGAGGTCAGCATCTATATCGGCATTCCGTTCTGCCCGACGAAGTGCGCCTACTGCACGTTCCCGGCATACGACATTCGCGGCAACAACGGTTCGGTTGATGGCTTCCTGAGCGGGCTGCAGCAAGAGATCCGCGCAGTCGGCAGATGGCTGCATGAGCATGAGCTGGGCATCACCACGATCTACTGGGGCGGCGGCACGCCGACCAGCATTACCGCCGAGCAGATGGAAGCCCTGTTCATCGCGATGCATGAGAGCTTCCCGCGGATGGACCGCGTCCGCGAGCTCACGGTGGAAGCGGGCAGACCGGATACGATCACGCCGGACAAGATCGAGGTGATGAAGCGTTGGAAGGTGGACCGCATCAGCATCAACCCGCAGAGCTTCACGCAGGCAACGCTGGATGCGATCGGCAGACATCATACGGTAGCGGAAACCGCTGAGAAGTTCCAGCTCGCACGCGAGATGGGACTGAACAATATCAATATGGACCTGATCATCGGCTTGCCGGGTGAAGACGTGGAAACGTACAGACGCTCGCTTCAGGAGACGGAGAAGCTGATGCCGGAGTCGCTGACCGTGCATACCCTGTCGTTCAAACGCGCCTCGAAGATGACGCAGAATCGCGACCAGTACAAGGTTGCGGAGCGGCATGAGATCGAGGAGATGGTGCGGATGACAAATGAGTGGACGGAGCAACACGGTTATGTGCCATATTATCTGTATCGCCAGAAGAACATCCTGGGCAATCTCGAGAATGTCGGATATGCGCTTCCGGGCAAGGAGAGCCTGTATAACATCATCATGATGGAGGAGCGCCAGTCGGTGATCGGCCTCGGCTGTGGCGCGGTCAGCAAGATCGTCTGGCCTGCGGATGAAGCGGATGTGCCGGATGGCGCGAGACGCATCGAACGTATGCCGAATCCGAAGGAGCCGGCTGCATACAACGCCCATTACATGGAATATATTGACAAGAAGCTTCGATTGCTGGAAGAGGCGTACGGGAATAAGGCTGTAAAAGCGCTTTAATTTTTGTAAACGTCCTGTAATATTTCATTAATCCTCGTTTAATAATCATGCCCTATAATGTAACCATACCCCCTTTAATTGATATATATATTTGTTGGGCTCGCTGATCGCGGGCCTTTTTTCTGTCTTCTGCCTATCTTTCCTCCTCCAGGAGGACGATCCGGGTGTGATTCCGATGAGGCAGTTGACATGCGGATATAAGTAATGAAATCCGGCAGTTAGCGTTTGTGTATTTTCTTGACATCCGCTGACAAGCATATTAAAATCATCAATAATATTGATTAAACATTCCAATCGCAGGATGGATTCCATGATGGGAAGGAGTAATTCGACACCGCTGGTCGCAGAGAGGAAGTCCGTCAGGCTGCAAGACTTCCCCAGGAGGACGAATGAAAGACATCCCGGAGAACCGGCTGGGAACGAGCTGTTTGCTAGTGCGCGCAGCTTCAGTAGTGGTCAGGCGCAAGGCGTGCGTTATACGCTTGATGAGGGAACGTTGCCCAGGCTTGCAGCAGATGCGGCTGGCTGAGCGGATCGTTCCGAATGTGGGTGGCACCACGGGTGATTGATCGCAATCTCTCGTCCCTGTTCGACGTCTTGAGTCGGGGGGCGGGAGATTTTTTCGTTTGGCTGTGTTAATGGCACCCAGGAAATTTTCTTTATCTCAGGGCAAGGGGGTTACAGGAGTGGCGTTTCAGAAACCAAAGGGCACACAGGATCTGTTGCCTGGCACAGTGGAGAAATGGCAGTACATCGAGGCGAAGGCTCGTGACATCTGCCGCAGATTTAACTACAAGGAGATTCGCACGCCGATCTTCGAGCAGACGGATTTGTTCCAACGCGGGGTCGGGGAAACTACGGACATCGTGGAGAAGGAAATGTACACGTTCCTCGACAAGGGGAACCGCAGCATGACACTGCGGCCGGAAGGCACAGCGGGCGTCGTGCGTGCGTATGTGGAGAATAAGCTGTACGGCGAGCCGGACGTGACGAAGCTGTATTACATCGGCCCGATGTTCCGCTATGAACAGCCGCAGGCCGGGCGGTACCGCCAGCTGCACCAGTTCGGCATCGAGGCGTTCGGATCGACAGATCCGGCGATCGACGCGGAGGTGATCGCGCTCGGTTATATGTTCTACGCCGAACTCGGCCTGAAGGACGTGATCGTCGAGATCAACTCCGTCGGCAATGCGCCGAGCCGCGCAGCTTATCGCGCGACGCTGCAGGAATACTTGAGACCGATGCTGCCGACGCTTTGCAAGGACTGCCAGTCGCGCTTCGAGCGCAATCCGCTGCGCATCCTGGATTGCAAGGTCGACCAGGAGAAGTTCGCCGACGCGCCGTCGATTCACGACAGCCTGGACGAGGAATGCCGCGAGCACTTCGCGATGGTGAAGGAACTGCTGACGAAGATGGGCATTGAATATCGGGTCAATCATCGTCTTGTGCGCGGACTGGATTATTATACGCATACGGCATTCGAGTACAAGGCCGGAGGCATCGGCGCGATCGATACGATCGGCGGCGGCGGGCGCTATAACGGGCTCGTCGGCGAGATCGGCGGACCTGACCAGCCTGGCGTCGGGCTCGGCCTCGGTCTCGAGCGGGCGCTGCTCGTGCTCGAGGCGCAGGGTGTCGAGGTCCCGGGCGTCGAGCCGTTGGACGTATATGTGATCGGCCTTGGCGAGCGCGCCGAGCGGGAGACTGCCAGCCTGCTGTTTAGGCTGCGTGCTGCCGGCATCCGGGCGGACCGCGACTATCTCGGCCGCAAGATGAAGACGCAGCTGAAATCAGCTGATCGGCTGGGAGCGCGGTTCGCGGCCATCCTCGGCGACGATGAGCTCGACCGAGGCGAGATCACGCTGAAGAATCTGGCCAGCGGCGAACAGGAGACGATCGCTATGGAGGCGCTCATCGAGCGGCTGAAGGCATCGCTCGCGTAGACATGAGCATGGATATCTGCTGGTGAACGGAACACGGAATCCGCCAGCAGGAGACTGACTGGGCAAATTAAACATCGCGATATGAAAGGGGCTCTATCAAACATGTTGGAAAGAACGCATCAATGCGCGAAACTTACGAAGGAGGACGTCGGCAAGACCGTCGTGCTGAACGGTTGGGTGCAGAGACGACGCGACCTGGGCGGCGTATTGTTCATCGACCTGCGCGACCGCAGCGGCATCGTGCAGATCGTCTTCAACCCGGAATTCAACAAGGAGGCACATGCGATCGCAGATCGCGTGCGCAACGAGTATGTGTTGGGCATCAAGGGGGTCGTCGTGGAACGCGATCCTGAGACGGTCAACCCGAATCTGGAAACAGGCGAGATTGAGGTGCGCGTTGAGAAAATCGAAGTTCTGAACCCGGCGAAGAACCCACCATTCTTCATCGAGGACGGCGTGGAAATCGACGAATCTCTCCGCCTCAAGTACCGCTACCTCGACCTGCGCCGGCCGGAGATGCTGAAGACGCTGATGCTCCGCTCCAAGGCGGCGAAGGTGTTCCGTGATTTCCTGGATGAGCACGGCTTCCTCGAGATCGAGACGCCGATCCTGACGAAGTCTACGCCAGAAGGCGCCAGAGACTATCTCGTGCCGAGCCGCGTCCATCCGGGCGAGTTCTTCGCACTGCCACAATCGCCGCAGATCTTCAAGCAATTGCTGATGGTGGGCGGCATCGAACGCTATTACCAGATCGCGCGCTGCTTCCGCGATGAGGACTTGAGAGCCGACCGTCAACCGGAGTTCACCCAGGTCGACATCGAGACGTCGTTTATGACCCGCGACCAGCTGCTGGACTTGATGGAGGAGCTCATCGTGCGCCTCTTCCGCGAGACGATCGGCGTGGAGATCCCTCGTCCGTTCCAGCGCATCACTTACGCGGACGCGATGGGCAAGTACGGCTCCGACAAGCCGGACCTGCGCTTCGGCCTTGAGCTCGTCGATCTGACGGATCTGGCGGCAAACTCCGGCGTGCAAGTGTTCGCCAACGTGGTGAAGAAGGGCGGACAGGTGAAGGCGCTGAACGCCAAGGGCTGCGGAACCTGGAGCCGCAAGGAGATCGACGATCTGCTTCCGTTTGCAGCGCGTTATGGCGCGAAGGGCCTCGCCTGGATCCAGGTGAAGGACGGCGAGATGAAGGGGCCGATCGTCAAGTTCTTCACCGAAGAAGAGCTGGCCGAGCTGCGTACCCGGATGAATGCCGAAGACGGCGACCTCATCCTGTTCTCTGCAGACTCGAAGAAGGTTGTGGCGGACGTGCTTGGCAACCTGCGCCTGAAGATCGGCCGCGATCTTGGCCTGATCGACGACAAGGTGTTCAAGTTTGCCTGGGTTGTGGACTTCCCGCTGCTCAGCTACGACGAAGAGGCGAAACGTTACGTAGCCGAGCACCATCCGTTCACGCGTCCGGTTGAGGAAGATATCCCGCACTTTGAAGACGATCCGCTGAGGATTCGCGCCCAGGCGTACGACCTCGTGCTGAACGGCTACGAAGTGGGCGGCGGTTCGATGCGCATCTATAAGCGGGATGTGCAGGAGAAGATGTTCCGTGCGCTTGGCTTCACGATGGAAGAGGCGTACGAGAAGTTTGGCTTCCTGCTCGACGCATTCGACTACGGAACTCCGCCGCACGGCGGCATCGCCTTCGGCTTCGACCGGCTGGTCATGCTGCTCGCAGGCCGCACGAATCTGCGTGATACAATCGCTTTCCCGAAGACGGCAAGCGCGACCGATCTGCTCACCGATGCGCCATCGGCGGTATCCGACAAGCAGCTTGAAGAGCTGTCGATCCGCGTTGCGCTGAAGCCGCCGGCAAGCAAATAATTCGCATCACGGACGAACTTGCAATATAAGCTTGTGAACAGCTGATCGTCAAGCGTAAGGGAGGCTCCAGTCGATCAGCTGTTCATGAATCAGGAGGTAGAAACAGGATGCTGCATCAATTTTCCCGTACGGAGCTGGCGATCGGTCCTGAAGGAATCGCAGCGATGAAGAAAAGCACGGTGGCTGTGCTGGGCGTCGGCGGTGTCGGTTCGATCGCCGTTGAAGCGCTGGCGCGCACCGGCATCGGCCGCATCGTCATGATCGACAAGGACGTCGTCGACATCACGAACATCAATCGCCAGGTGCCGGCGTTGCTTACGACGATCGGCCAGCCGAAAACGGATCTGATGCGCGACCGCATCAAGCAGATCAATCCGGAGTGCGACGCCGTCAGCCTGAAGATGTTCTACACGGAAGAGACGTACGAGAAGCTGTTCGAGTACGATCTCGATTACGTCATCGACGCTTCCGATACGATCACCTACAAGATCCATCTGATCATGCAATGTCTGCAGCGGGGAATTCCGATCATCTCCAGCATGGGTGCGGCGAACAAGATGGACCCGACGAAGTTCAAGGTCGCGGACATCTCGCAGACGAGGATGGACCCGATCGCGCGCGTCGTTCGCCAGAAGCTGCGCAAGGCCGGGATCAGGAAAGGCGTCAAGGTCGTCTATTCGGAGGAGCCGCCGATCATCCCGCGCGATGACGTAACGCAACGCATCGTACCGGAGAACGCGCCGGAGATTCGCAAGGCGCAGCAACCGCCGGCGAGCAATGCGTTCGTTCCGCCTGTGGCTGGGCTGATCATGGTCAGCGTCGTGGTTCGGGATCTGCTGGAGAAGCATGGGATCGTTGTGCAACATCAGACCTGATCCCGTTTCCATACCCACTGTACAAATCAGGCATGAAGCCGGTCGAATCCGGTTTCATGCCTTTGATTTTCCCTCAAGTAAATATTCGCTTCGGCAGTTTCCGTTCCAATGTCCCCCATATGGTGAGCGTCAGGACAAATTCGGCGACATTCTCCCATGCTCGTCCACCCAGCGGCAACTGAAGCCACATGATAAACGGCATCAGTACGATCCCGACCGTCAGCCACCACCATCCCCTCTGCAGCATAAGTAGGATGCCAGTGATGATCAGCGCCAGGATGACGGTGATGAGCATCACTGGCACGCCACCTGTCTGGGCAGGCTCATAGCGGATCACGCCAAATTCGCGGACAACCTGCAGATGGCGCGCCTCGTCCCTGGCAAGGAATCCCTGGTAGGCGATCAAGGCAACGGTCAGGATCCAGGCCAATGCGGATACGATCCGGGATCTGGCGATCGCCAGGCGCTCCTGCTTCATGATGTCGTAGGCAATCAGCACGATCAGCGGCGTCAGGAAGGCATGCGCCCAATATCTCCATTCATGCAGGCTCTTCAGCTGTTCACCCGCACCAAGCGAGGTGCCGAGCGCGATTACGGCATTGTCATAGAGCAGGCCAACCATCACGAGGATGAGCAGCATTCGCCCACGCATGCGCCTTCCTTCATTCAATCTTCGCACCGACATATAGAGGAGAACGGCATATGCGACTGACAGGATCAGGTAAAGATAAAGGTCCATCGGAACATCCAGCCTTTCACAGTTCATTGATACCCTTATCTTCGCCCAAACCATCCACAATATACCTCTCACGCGGGTGTCCGCCGGCAAGCGGGAGCAGATTGCGAACGTGTTTCAGCCAGCTGATAGGAACTGTTTCCGCCTTCTATACGTCATATTTACTATGGAAATATTCCCATTGCAGCATTCTCTGCCATGAGAGGTGCAGGATCGCCATGTAAGGAAAGATTGCCGGCCTTTTCGTCACGGGTTATCTTGCCTTGTTTGTCTTCGCGGGTCCCTTGTACGGGTCGAGGTATTTCCTGGCGATCCCGTCGGATCTTGACCTCACGCTGATCTGCATCGCGTTCGTTTATGGAGCAGCCCTGACAGGTTGGGCATCGGGCAAACTGGAGCGACGCAACCGTACGTGAATCGCTCGAACCGTATGACGAGGTTGGTGTTGCCCGAGTGAATCTTGAAGGTGTCTGGCGTTCGGAATGTGAAAGCGAGGCAAGCGGCAAAGTCGTTGCGCATATAAGGAGGAGAACTGGTGAAATCGAGGAAAGTTGTGTATCTGGTCCTGTCGGTCGTGCTGTTGATCGTTGTTTTACTTGTGATGAACTTCATATCGGTTCCAGAGCCTCAGCCGTCAGAGGAGGGCCAATCTTCGGACACAGGCATTCCCGGTCAGTCCCGGGAGTCACCCGTTGGAACCGTTGATGAGCCGGGTCTGGCAGCGGAGCAGGAGGCGGAAGCAGATAAGCAGACGGAGGAGCAAGGCAGCCCATCCCCGCCAGAGATCACGCTGAGACTCCGACCTGCCAAGCAATATGTGGTCATCGCTCCGAATGTGATCTCCACCATCCCGTCGGAAGAAGAGATGTTGATGGCGTCGAGCAATTTCCCTTCCAGCGATGTGGTTGCCTCACAACACCCCGCACCTGATCCGCGTTACCCGGAACAAGAGTTCCTTCGCATCTTCGGCGACGATCAAACAGAGCCGCTGGACAAAGAAGTGCATACCCCCGCATATAACGTGCAAGATCTGGTTGATGGCTCGGCCGAACGGCAGCTGTATCTGTACCGGATCATGACGGATGACGGAGTGAGACTCGTTCCTGACTTTACGGCCGCCACGCCGCAACTGGTGAAGTCTCCTGCGGACAGTCGTTACTTCTTCACTGACCTTGACACATTATTCCTGATCGATGCCGAGACGATGGCGATCAGACAATTGACAAGCGACAACATACATGGACTGGACAAAATGGCGATCTGGAAGCAGACCATCGATGATTACCACGCTGGCGAATCCAACATCCTATACTGGGTGGACCATCCGGTATGGAGCCTGGACGGCCGATACATCGCTTATGGGACCAACAGATCGACGGTTGGAACATCCGGCACGGAAATCTGGGTGGTCGACACGGATACCGGAGAAGAATGGCCCGTTGCTGCCGGCTATGCTGTTCGGGTCATTGGCTGGAGTCGGGATGGCCGGCTCGTCGTACGGGAGACTGCGGACAACAAGCAGTCGATCAGGCTGGTGACGATTGACGGCGATGCAGAAGCGGAGGCGATGCTCTCGGATGTGGATGTTCTGGCGATCAGCAACGGCGGTGAATACCTCGTTTATTCGACCACGAGACCATTGCAGGAGCTGTGGTTGTACGATATGGCCAGCGGACAATCGGTAATGATCAGCAGGGATGACGGTGATCCCGTCGATGGGTTCGTCAGGTTCTCGCCAGATGACAGCAAGCTTGTCTATATGGAATACCCGGGCATGAGAGAAGAAAGAACGATCGTGGTCGCTGATCTCGACAAATTGCCGCCATCTCGGGACGAACGGACGGAGTATGCCGCACCCGAAGGTGTGATGCTTCTGGCAACGCCAGGCTGGCTCAATAACGATGAGCTCCTGGTGAACAGTACGAACATCGGGCAATCGGAAGCTTTCATCCTGAGTATAGGCGGCTAACGACAGTTGGGGAATGAATCCATGAAAACCTCTGCGGCCAAGGCTGTACCATACTTGCGCCGTGCCAGGTCGGGCAGAGACAGCACGCATGTTCGCTTGCAGGCAGATTCTGTGATACAATGTAGCCGACATGGAATTCGCAACAACCTGTTCATAGAGGAGCCAGATGACGATGGATTTATTCACATACAGTGCGGAGCAATCGCCGCAGGGCAAGCTGCTTGCCGACCGGATGCGGCCGGAGTCGCTCGCGGAATATATCGGACAAGAGCATATCGTGGGGCCGGGCAAGCTGCTGAGGAGGGCGATCGAGGCTGACCAGCTGAATTCGATCATCCTGTACGGCCCGCCCGGCTGCGGCAAGACGACGCTGGCGCACATCATCTCGAAGCAGACGAAGGCTGACTTCGTGCAGCTCAACGCCGTTGACGCTTCTGTCAAGGATGTGCGCTGCGTCATCGATCAGGCGAAGATGAACAAGGCGATGTATGGGCGTAAGACGATCCTGTTCCTCGACGAGGTGCATCGCTTTAATGCCTCACGTCAGGATGCCCTGTTGCCGGCTGTTGAGAAAGGCGACATCATCCTGATCGGCGCAACGACGGAAAACCCGTTTCACTACGTAAACGGGGCATTGTTGTCCCGCTCTACGCTGTTTCAACTGCATCCGCTCAGTTGGGAGCATTCGCTCCAGGCGATGCGCAGGGCGCTCCAGGACGAACAGAAGGGGCTCGGCATGCTCAAGATCGAGTGTGAGGAAGAGGCTCTCCTGCACATCGCGCATACAGCCAACGGGGACATCAGGCGCGCCTTGACCGCATTGGAGTTGGCGGCGATGACAACGGCGCCTGAGCGGGATGGCACGATCCGCATTACGCTCGAAACGGCCGAGGAATCGATCCGACGTCCGCTCGTGCGGGCCGACGAATCGACACAGTACGATGTGCTCTCGGCTTTCCACAAGAGCGTTCGCGGTTCCAGCGACGCTGCCTTGTTCTGGTTCATCTATGCCGTGGAGAAGCTGGGCATGGACCCGATGGTGTTCATCCGCCGTCTGACGGTCGCATGCAGCGAGGATATCGGCCTGGCCAATCCGCAAGCGATGGTGCAGGCGGTCAGCGCGATGGAAGCCTATCATCGGATCGGTTGGCCGGAATCGAAGTACATCATCGCGCAGGCGATTCTATTCGCTGTCGAAAGTCCGAAGTCGAATTCCATCGCAATGGCGCTCGGAAAGATTGCAGATACCATCGAGCGAATCGGCTCGGCCGAGGTGCCGCTTCACCTGCGTGACACCCATTATCGGGGTGCAGAACAGCTTGGTCATGTTGGCTACCGGTATCCGCACGACTACCCGGGGCACTATGTGGATCAGCAATATTTGCCTGATGTGATCAGGCATGAAGTATTCTACGAAGCAGGAGAACTTGGTGCCGAGGCGAAGATTCGGGTCAATCAGGAGCAGCGTCGCGGTTTGAAGCACCGCAGACAATAAAGCCGTTCATTATGGGACACAGGTTGAACGCCTGGGTAACTCTAACAAGTTCTTGAATGAATATCCGATTACTGTGATTTTTTTGTACAATTGCATTCCTGGTTTAGCCAAAGAATGGTATAATGAATTCGATTTTATATCGGATAGTAAGTTTGAGGCTGGGTGATGGTCATTGAGGAAGAAATGGGATGAACAGACGAAACTCCAACTGGGGAGATTGATCCGCAATCAGCTTGACATGCACGTCAAGTTGAATGACGCTGTAGATCGCGCTGCGGAGATTCTTCAGGCACCCAGGTCAACTTGTATGAACTACTGGCAAAAAGAGTTAAAGGATCTTGATTATTCGCAACCGGTTCTGTCGCTCAAGAGTCGCAAGAAGAACAGTCAGACTGCGAGCACGATACAAGTCGTGCCTCAAGAGGAAGGAAAAGCAAGAGCAGACGCCTATGAACTGATGTTAAACCGATTATCGGAGCGGCTGCTTGCCAATGAAGCAAGGTTTCGTGAATTCTATCAGCAAGCCAGCGCCTTGTATAATGAGCATATCGCTCTGACAAGAGAATTGTCCGCCATGCTGGCGAGGAAAAATGCCGTCGCGGCGGCACAGCAGAATCCGCAGCCGATCAGGGCAGGAGGGACGCTGGATATTTCTGAACTTGCGGTTGGCGACATTGTCTGCATTCATCATCATATTTGGCATGATAACTATTACATTACATCCATTGATCAGGACACAGTAAACGGTTACAAGCTGAACAAAAACCTGCGCATTCGCCGCAAGTCCAAGGAGAAGATCATTCCGCCGGATTTGCTCGTGTACGGCAAGATCGTTCGCAGAGATGTGAAGCTTGAGGAGATCGCTGCGGAGTAACGCGTGAGCGCCGGTTTTCAGATGAAGTGGACGTTCGATAGTCGGGCGGCTTGGGACGCACACGATCAAGCCTGTTTGACGCCGTATAACTCTGCAGGATAGGGCAATCTGTAACTTGTGATCGACGAATCCGGCCAGGTCCGGATTTTTTTGGTCTTATAGAAAGTATAACTTCCCATACATTCTCGTAAGACATAAGAAATACGAAGCTGCCACCGGCGTCCTAAAGGACTTGGCGCCAGCCAGGTATTTCTTTATTTTATATCAATCGCATGCTCTTCAATAAGATCAGGATGTTTGTTAGACTGATATGATGTGAATAGATTAATTTGCTGAGGAAATTGGCGGATGGTAGGGGATGGAGACTATGTATATGTCCAATCTATCGAAACAACTGGTGTTAATACTTGCCATGGTGATCGGGATGGCAGTGATCGCAGGATGCGGCAGCCGCACTGAGCCGGGGCAGTCTGCTTCGCGCAACACAGACGAGCTGATCCTGGCGATCGGCTCCGAGCCGACGGACGGTTTCGATCCGACCACCGGCTGGGGCAGATACGGTTCGCCGCTGTTTCAGAGCACGCTTTTCAAGCGGGATCATGAGATGAACGTCGTGCCGGATGCTGCGAAGGATTATCGCATCAGCGAAGACGGCCGCCAGTGGACGGTGGAACTGCGCGACGATGTCAGATTCTCGGATGGAGAGCCGCTCACAGCGGAGGATGTGGTATTTTCATTCGAGACGGCAGCCAGCAGCGGTTCGACGATCGATCTCAGCAATCTGGAGGATGTACGGGTGCTGGATGACTGGACCGTTCAATTCACGCTGAAGGAACCGCAATCGACGTTTATCTCCATATTGATCTCGACGGGGATCGTGCCGAAGCATGCTTATGGCCCGAATTATGCCCAGGAGCCGCTTGGTTCAGGGCCATATCGCCTCGTGCAATGGGATCGGGGACAGCAGCTGATCGTCGAGGCGAATCCGGAATACTACGGTCAGCAGCCGTATTTCCGCAAGCTGACGTTCCTCTTCCTGTCTGAAGATGCGGCGCTGGCTGCCGCACGTGCCGGACAGGTTGATATTGCGGCGATTCCCGCAGCTTACGCCGATCAGTCGGTTAAGAGCATGCGGCTGGCGGCAGTGAAGACGGTGGACAATCGGGGCATCATGTTCCCCTATGTTCCATCGGGCTCCATGACCGAGGAAGGCTATCCGATCGGCAACGACGTGACGAGCGACATTGCGATCCGCCGTGCGGTGAATGTGGCAATCGATCGCGAAGCCTTGGTCGATGGGATACTGGAAGGCTACGGCACGCCGGCATATACGGTCAACGATGGCCTTCCGTGGTGGAATGAGGAGACGGTCATCAGTGACGGAGATGCGGAGGAAGCGAGGCGAATCCTCACCGAAGGAGGCTGGGCTGATGCGGATGGTGACGGGATCGCGGAGAAGGACGGACTTAATGCATCATTTACTCTGTTATACCCGGCCGGAGATGTCACCCGGCAATCGCTCGCTCTGACAGTGGCCGATATGGTCAGACCTGTCGGCATCGACATTCACGTAGAAGGCAAGAGCTGGGATGAATTGCGCAAGCTGATGCATTCCAATGCGGTCCTGTTTGGCTGGGGCAGCCATGATCCGCTCGAGATGTACTATCTGTACAGCAGCCGATATCAAGGGGTCGATCTGTTCAATGCGGGCTACTATTCCAACCCGGTTGTAGACCAGTGGATGGAGAAAGCGATGCATGCCACCAGCGAGGAAGTGGCGTGGGATTACTGGCGCAAGGCCCAGTGGGACGGCCAGACCGGGCTGAGCTTCAAAGGCGATGCGGCGTGGGCGTGGCTCGTGAATATCGACCATGTCTACCTCATCAACGAACAGTTGGACATCGGCAACCAGCGTATCCATCCGCACGGTCATGGTTGGCCGATCACGGATAATATCGAGGAGTGGCGTTGGCTGGAGCCGTAAGCGGCGGCCAATCAAGGGGGGCCGTGTTGTGATCAGGATCAGCACCGCTTGCTGCCGCAATGTACGACATTTATCGAAATGAGGTTCAAGATTGAAGCTGAATCTGATGGTCTATGGCAAATGGTTCGGTATGAAGCTAATCCGCTTATGCACGTTGCTCCTGGCGCTCAGCATCGTGACGTTTGGTTTGATGAGCCTGTCACCGATTGATCCTGTGCAGGCATACATCGGAGCGGATGCGATGCGCGTCAGCTCGGAGCAGCGGCAAGCGATCGCCGATTATTGGGGGCTCGATGACCCGCCTCACGTGCGCTATCTGCATTGGGCATCGGCCATGCTGCAGGGCGACATGGGGACTTCGATGCTGTATCGGGAACCGGTAGCGGATGTGATCGGCGAACGGTTCCTGCACTCCGCAGCCTTGATGGCCGTCGCCTGGCTCGCCAGCGGCGTCATCGGCCTCGCGTTTGGCATCGTGGCGGCTGCCAATAAGGGGCGATGGCCGGATCGCATCATCACCTGGTATTGTTACACGATAGCTTCCACGCCCGCATATTGGGTGGGACTCGTGATGCTCGTTGTGTTCGCAGTATGGCTGGGCTGGTTCCCGGTGGGGCTGGCTGTTCCTGCAGGTGTAATGGCATCAGATGTCACGCTGCTCGATCGGATCTATCACCTGGTCCTGCCGGCGTTGACGCTCTCCATGGTTGGCATCGCGCCGATCGCATTGCATACGCGGGAGAAGCTGCTCTCGGTGCTCTCCAGCGATTATGTGCTTTATGCGCGCGCAAGAGGCGAGAAAGGTTACACGCTCATCAGGCAGCATGGGCTGCGGAATATCCTGCTGCCCGCGGTCACGCTTCAGTTCACCTCATTCAGCGAGCTGTTCGGCGGAGCTGTGCTTGCGGAGCAGGTATTCTCCTATCCAGGACTGGGACAGGCAACGGTGGAAGCGGGACTCGGAGGCGATGTGCCCCTGCTCCTCGGCATCGTGCTGTGCAGCGCATTGTTCGTCTTCATCGGCAATCTGATCGCCGACTTGCTGTATAGACTTATCGATCCCCGTATGCGCAAAGGCGGTGAGTGGTAATGCAGCATCGTATACCGCCTCATACGGATCCCGCACCCGGCAGACAGCGCAACCTGCGCAGAAGCACGTTGCTGATCATCGCAGGCTCGGCGCTCCTGCTGCTCGCGATTCACATCACCGGTGCGATGATCGACGAGAGGGGCTTGGCTACGCAGCCGCAGAACCGCAATCAGGCGCCGTCACTGAGCCACTGGTTTGGCACGGATTGGCTCGGACGCGATATGTTTGCGCGCACGATGAAGGGGCTCTTGCTAAGCGTTCAGGTGGGCTTGATCGGCGCCGTCGCCAGCACACTGCTGGCTGCGCTGTTCGGCCTGCTGGCCGCAACCGGCGGTAAGCACGTGGACCGTTTCGTCGCCTGGCTGATCGACCTGTTCCTGAGCGTGCCGCATCTCGTCACCCTGATCCTGATCGCTTACATCAGCGGTGGAGGATTGCGAGGAATCGTCATCGGCATCGCGCTCACCCATTGGCCGAGCCTCGCCAGAGTGATCCGAGCCGAGGCGATGCAGATCAAACAGGCAGATTATGTGCGCATCTCCGAACGGTTCGGCAAGAGCCGCATCTGGATTGCGCTGCATCACATGTTGCCCCATTTGCTGCCGCAGCTGATGGTCGGTTTCCTGCTCATGTTCCCGCATGCGATTCTGCATGAGGCAGCGATTACCTTCCTCGGGCTGGGCCTCTCCCCGCATCAGCCAGCGATCGGTATCATCCTGAATGAATCCATGCGCTATCTGTCTACGGGCATGTGGTGGCTGGCGATCTTCCCGGGCGTGAGCCTGATCATCGTCGTTCGGCTGTTCGGCATCCTCGGCGAACGGCTGAGGATGCTTCTCGATCCGAGGACGGCGCATGAATAACCGGTCAACCAGATGCTGACCTCCGAAGTCGCTGAACGAAGCGCAAACGGAAGACGATCATCGCTGGCGGACGGAGCATAGCTGGAGGTCATCATCCGATTATGATCTGCGAAAATATGGTGAAAGGAGCAGCGTGATGAGACCACTCCTGGAAGTGCGCAATCTGCAAATCACATTCACACGATATATCAGCGGCCTCAAGCAGCATCAGATGAAGGCGGTCGATGGAGTGGATCTGTCGCTGGATGCCGGAACGGTCACGGCGGTCATCGGATCCAGCGGTTCTGGCAAAAGCCTGCTTGCGCACGCCATCCTCGGCATCTTGCCCGGCAACGCAAGGATGAGCGGGCAGATCTTGTATCGCGGGGAGGAGCTTGATGCCGCGCGGCAGGAGGTTCTCAACGGCGGGGAAATCGCTTATATCCCGCAGTCCGTGACCTACCTCGACCCGACCATGCGCACGGGCAGCCAGGTCAGACTGGCCGCGAAGGGGGACAGGCGGGAAGCGGCGGCCAAACAGCGGAGAGTATTCCAACGGTATCGGCTCGGCGAGCATGTCGAGCGGCTGTATCCGTTCGAGCTGTCGGGAGGCATGGCGCGGCGGGTATTGGTTGCTGCGGCTACGGTCAGCGACGCCAGGCTGATCATCGCCGATGAACCTACGCCTGGTTTGCCTCAGGCAGATGTGCGGGAAGCTCTGCAGCAGCTCCGTGAGCTGGCTGATGCCGGTTGCGGCGTGCTGTTGATCACGCATGATATACAGGCTGCGCTTGGCGTCGCCGATCGGGTTGTAGTGTTCTACGCCGGATCGACCGTAGAAGACGCCCATGCGCATGACTTCACTGGCGACGGCCATATGCTCAGACATCCGTACAGCAGAGCACTGTGGCGAGCCTTGCCGGAGAATGGATTCGAGCCTTTGCCTGGCGCTCAGCCGCATCCTTCCGACAGGCAGGCGGGCTGCCTGTTCGCGCCGCGCTGTGCGTGCGCAACGGAGCATTGCCGCGAGGTGTGGCCGGAGATGCGCACCGTTCGCGGCGGAATGGTGAGGTGTCACCATGCGACTTGAAGGAGTTGGGCTGGGACATCGATATGACCGCAAGGCCTGGCTGTTCCAGGGCGTCAATCTCTCGCTCGAAACCGGTGAGATCGTCGGTCTCGCCGGTCCCAGCGGCAGCGGCAAGACGACCCTCGGCCGCATCCTGGCAGGGCATGAGCAACCGCTGATGGGAAGCGTAACACTCGATGGAACTCCCTATCCGCTCAAGGGGTATCACCCCGTTCAGATGGTACTCCAGCACCCGGAGCAGGCGGTGAATCCGCGCTGGAAGATGAGGCGCATCCTGGAGGAGAGCTGGCATCCGGATCGGGAGATCCTGGAAGCGCTGGGCATCGCTGTGGAATGGCTGGAGCGCACGCCGGTGGAGCTGTCCGGCGGCGAACTGCAGCGCGTCTGCATCGCGCGGGCGCTCGGACCGGGCACTCGCTTCCTGATCGCCGACGAGATGACGACGATGCTTGATGCGATCACCCAGGCGCAGGTATGGCATGCTTTGCTGGATATCGCCCGGGCACGCAATCTGGGCATGCTGGTCATCAGCCATGATCGCCCGCTCTTGAACCGTCTGTGCCAGCGTGTCATCGATTGGGAAGAACAGATAAAGAAGGATACTCATTCACATTGATCGATATTGTCGGGATCAGCGCCATTAGAAAAAAAGGCGATGCAAGGAACTGTCCTCACATCACCTCATGCTGATTGATTTCGACCTGTCCGATTCAGAATCCACCCGGCTCTTTGATCACGCGATCGATCGTGGCGCCGCCGAGACACATTTCACCGTCATAGAAGACGACGGCTTGTCCGGGTGTGATCGCCTTCTGCGGCTTCACGAAACGCACGAGGCATGAACCATCCGCCTGTTGCTCGACGACGACCTCCTGATCCGGCTGGCGGTATCTGAACTTGGCCGTGCAGCTCAGGCGTCCTTCCGGAGCCTGTCCGCTGATCCAGTTGACATCCGTGGCGATCAGGCCATAAGAGAACAGCGCCGGATGGTCAGCTCCTTGCACGACGTACAGGATATTGTTCTTCAGATCCTTGTCCGCAACGAACCACGGTTCTCCCGTACCCGAGCCGCCGATGCCGAGACCTTGTCTCTGCCCGAAGGTGTAATACATCAGACCGTCGTGCCGGCCCTTGACCTCTCCGTCCAGCGTGCGGATCTCCCCGGGCTGCGCAGGGAGGTAGTGGCTGAGGAATTCCTTGAAATTGCGCTCGCCGATGAAGCAGATGCCGGTGCTGTCCTTCTTCGCGGCAGTGGCAAGTCCGGCTTCATGAGCGATGGCGCGCACCTCCGGCTTGGTCAGCGAACCGATCGGGAACATCGCCCGCGACAGCTGCTGCTGGTTCAGCTGGTTCAGGAAGTAGGTCTGATCCTTGTTCGTATCCTTGCTTCTGAGCAGCCGGTACACGCCGTTCTGGAAGTCGACCTGCGCATAATGGCCGGTGGCCAGATAGTCAGCACCCAGTTCCAGCGCCTTCGCCAGGAACTCGCCGAATTTGATCTCGCGGTTGCACATGACGTCGGGGTTGGGAGTTCGGCCCTTGCGGTATTCATCCAGGAAATAGGTGAATACCTTATCCGAATACTCTTCCTCGAAATTGACGGTATAGAAGGGGATTCCGATCTGCGCACATACCCGCCGCACATCCTCCGCATCCTTGTCTGCGGTGCAGACCCCGAATTCATCGGTATCATCCCAATTTTTCATGAAAATGCCGATCACGTCATAGCCTTGCTGCTTCAGGAGCAGCGCGGCGACCGAAGAGTCGACGCCGCCTGACATGCCGATCACGACCCGAATGTTGCTGTTTGCCATCCTGGCACCTCCTCGAATCGATGGATATGTCATGCCATATATCTGATCATGCATCATCGACAAGCCGGGTATCCGTAGCAGATTGTACAACAGAAAAGATCGCTCACCCAGCATGATTAGATTGCATAAACGAATGGCAATAATGTATCATAACATCTGTTTGCTTACAACCGGTTTGCTGGACTCAATTCCCAGACTGCCGATCTGCATAAATAGATTTTTTCATAAAGATGTCATCTTTATGCTAACAAAAAGCAAGTGAATATGTTAACATACTAAAGAAGAGAAAAAAATAAGTAGGTGCTTGACTTGAAGATTTCGACGAAAGGTCGTTATGGGTTAACCATTATGATGGAACTGGCAGCCAACTATGGCGAAGGACCGATCTCGCTCAAGAGCATTGCCGAGAAACATCAGCTTTCGGAGCATTATCTGGAGCAACTGATCGCTCCGCTCCGCAATGCCGGACTCGTCAAGAGCATTCGCGGCGCATACGGAGGCTATATTCTGTCCAAACCTCCGCAGAACATCACGGCTGGTGACATCATTCGCGTATTGGAAGGCCCGATCAGTCCGGTAGACTTTACCGAGGAAGACGATCCTGCGAAGCGCGATCTGTGGATCAGGATTCGTGACAGCATCGCTGGCGTCCTGGACGGCACAACGCTCAGCAGTCTCATCGAATATCAGGGAGACGGCTCCCCTAGCGAAGGGTATATGTTCTACATCTAAGTAACGAGCAGGTGTATTCAGATGAAACGCATATATATGGATCATGCTGCAACCTCTCCGCTCAGGCCGGAGGTTCTGGAGGCGATGAAGCCGTATCTGTCGGATGCATTCGGCAATCCGTCCAGCCTCCATTCCTACGGCCGTGAGGCAAGAGTTGCGCTGGATACCGCGAGGCATGCCATCGCGTCATGCCTGAATTGCGATCCGCGCGAGCTGGTGTTCACGAGCGGCGGCACAGAGAGCGACAATACGGCTCTGTTCGGCGCAGCTTGGCAGAGGTGGTCAGCGGGCGGGAGCGCTTCTCGTGGCCATATCATCACCACCTCCGTTGAACATCACGCCGTACTCCATGCCTGCCAGCGTCTGGAAGAGCTTGGCTTTGACGTCACGTACCTGCCTGTGGATGAACATGGTCGGATCAGCCTTGAACAGTTTGAGGCTGCGATCCGTGATGATACGTTTCTCGTATCGGTCATCTACGGCAACAATGAAGTAGGGACGCTTCAGCCCATCGCTGAGCTGGGGCTCATCGCTCGCGAGCGCGGTCTGCTCATGCATGTCGATGCAGTCCAGGCGCTTGGCGTCCTTGACCTGGACCTGAGCCGTCTGCCAGTCGATTTTATGAGCTTCTCCGCCCACAAGATCAACGGTCCCAAAGGGGTTGGCCTCTTGTATTGCCGCAGCTCCGTGAAGTGGACGCCGCTCTTGTATGGCGGATCACAGGAACGAAAGTTTCGAGCCGGCACGGAGAACGTGGCCGGCATTGCGGGTTTTGCCGAAGCGATGAAATTGGTGAAACGTGAATCCGTGGATAAACGTAATAAGTTATGGGAGCTTCGCCAACTCTTCCTCGGCACGTTAGAGAACGATCTGTCGGCTGCTGGCCTGAAGTTCATCGTTAATGGGCATCCGACAGAGGTGCTGCCGCATATCATCAACGTAAGTTTCCCGGGGCTTTCTACCGATACGTTGCTGATGAATCTTGACCTCTCCGGCATCGCTGCCTCGAGCGGCTCTGCCTGCACTGCAGGCTCGCTTGAGCCGTCGCATGTGCTGATCGCGATGGGCCTGCCCGACGAATGTCTGCGTTCAGCTGTCCGCTTCAGCCTCGGTTACGGTTTGACGCAGGAAGACGTGCGAGAGGCTGCGGCTCGTGTGGCCAAGGTCGTTACTCAGCTGAAGGAGCGCATCCGTCAAGTTCGTTAGATTTGCAAGATCTATCGGAAATGATTCATGGGGCATCCACCCGCAAGGGAATGCAGATTCTCCAGGAACAAGCGAATAACCGCTTCGTATTAAGCGCACAATGCATCATATGAGCTAATACGAAGGGTGAGATAGGTTTTGTATAAAGCCAGAGATATTATCGGCTTGCCTATCATCACGGTGGATGGTGGGCGCAAGCTGGGAGAGGTTCGCGACTTTCTGCTCGGAGCCTGGCATGTGAAAGGCTTGCTGCTGGACCCGAAGTATTGGTTCGGCAGCGCCCGAGCGATCGCTTGTGAGGGCATCCAGTCGATCGGCATCGACGCGGTCATGGTGTCTGACCCTGAAGCCATCTATACGTTTGGCGACTTCACCGAGCAGGGGCGGCTGTTCATCACTGGCAAGAAGAAGCTGCAGGGGATGCCGGTCGTCACATACAACGGACAACAGCTCGGGTATATTGAAGATGTTTATTTTGATGACAAGATGGGTAAACAGATAGTAGGTTTGGAATTAACAGACGGTTTAATCTCGGACATAACAGAGGGCCGCAAGGTTGTCATGATTAACGAAGAAGCTCAGCTTGGGGAGGATGCGGTCATCGTTCACGGCGATACTGTTTCGGGACATCCACAGGAACGGGATAGAACCTCTGATTCAAATAGGATTGGGTGAGAAAACATGCGTTGTCCAAATTGCAACTCCAAGGATATCGGCAAGATTGGCTCCCATCAGTATTACTGCTGGGGATGCTTTATTGAATTGACGGTCAACGGGGACAAGATGTCCGTATACCAGGTGGAGGAAGACGGCACACTCAGTTCACTGGATGATCTGTTCTTCGAAGAAGAAATGCCGCATATCGAAGAGGATTTACATGCACTTGAAGCTGCGCAAGCCCATGTGACTTGAGCAGCACTCGTGACAGAGGGACGGGGATATTGTCTCCATGCGTTGTGACTATCCCCCCGTCCCTCTGTCACATTTACATGATTTCTGCAAAAATGACATTTGACTGGAGTTATAACTTTCTTTCCTGGACCGCTTGAGGATTC
>Ga0207747_1001018_pt1 | contig 23269 bp, 21 predicted proteins | sample HigsolmetaGSP11D_FD_184839 | JGI IMG/M metagenome (GOLD analysis project Ga0207747, IMG submission 184839) | High solid enriched microbial communities from the Joint BioEnergy Institute, USA - SP1-1-D (SPAdes) | ecosystem: Engineered > Bioreactor > SSF (Solid state fermentation) > Aerobic >...
TCTGAAATGCGCGCAAGATTCGGTGCCGTTCAAAACCGTCTGGAGCACACCATCAACAACCTGGGTGTAAACGCCGAAAACCTGTCGGCTTCCGAATCCCGGATCCGCAACGCCGACATGGCGAAAGAAATGACCGAGTTCACCAGAAACCAAATTCTGGTTCAAGCAGGTACGGCAATGCTTGCTCAAGCCAACGCCGTTCCGCAAAACGTCCTGCGTCTGCTGGGCTAATCGAATGGCATACGAACTCCCCGGTCCATGGGTCGGGGAGTTTTTTCTATTTAAATTCATGAAATATTTGCCGATATAGTATTTATCACATTCATGCAGAGGTGCTGAACTGGTGAATCTTGTAGTTAACGGTGAGGTGCGGTTCGCCGGCCTGGATCGGGATCTCGATCATGTTATTTCCCACATTAATACGGTGATTCAACAGATTCAAAGCAACCATGAAGTGGTGGAAGGCATTTTCATGGATGACATCGACATTTCGGTGGACGTCTCCGGACGGTTGAAAGCGCATCTCCATGAAGTGGAGAGCATCGAAATCCGTTCGATCAGCCAGGCGCAATTTTTCAACAACGTGAGAAACGAACTCGTGGATTATTTGCCGAAAGTCATCCGCGCGACGGAATCCATCTCGGATCTGTTTTACGGCGACCCCGATTCCGAAGCCTGGACGTTGTTCACCAGATTGACGGACAGCTTTGAGTTTATCATCCAGTCGGTACGCTCGATGCAATTGTATCTGAGCCATAACGAGCCGGATTCCGAGTGGTTGGACAGCCTGCATGCTTTCGCGGGAAAGATGGAAACCCATCTGAAAGAATTGGATGCATCCATCCAAGCGAAAGACTATGTCATGATGGCGGATGTCATCAAATATGAACTGGGAGACTTGTTGAACGAATTGTTGACGACCCTCGATGCGAAAGCGAAGTGAAAACGTGAAGAAGTTCGCGGCAGACAATCTGATGTTTCTCAGACGGCATTATCCCCAGATCTATGCATACATCCGGAACCGGACGCCTGACCCTTCCCGCATAGAAATCGCCCTTTCGAAGAACGGCCAGCCCAACTTGCTGGTGAACAATCAGGAAACGGGCGGCAGCATTGCGTTTTACAGCCGGTACAACCCTGAACGGGAAGTCGGGGAATGGCTGGACTCATTGGGTGAGACGGTCCGGCAAGCCGAGCACGTATTTTTCTGCGGAGTGGGGCTGGGTTATCATCTTCAAGCCTTTATTCGTGCATTTCCCGAAAAAAAGATTTATCTTTACGAGCCGGAAGATGAATATCTTTTGGCCGCAATCGAAACGGTAGATTTGGCGAAGCTCTTGAGCCAAAAACAAATCAAAGTCTTTGCAATAGGCGAAGACTCCTCCGTGCAACGGCAAATTCTTGAGACGGCGTTCAAATTAATTAAGGGTTCGTACGCCACGGTTATTTTGCCTGCCTATCGCAAGTTGCATCCGCAAACGATTGAGATATTGGAAACAAACATTCGAAGTAATGCTATAAATGTCATTTCCGCTCTTAACACTTTTACCGCTTTTCAGAAACAGTGGGCAATTAATATTATCAAAAACATGGAGCAAAATCTGAAGACGTTTTCGTTTTTGTCGATGAGGAACGCCTGTAAGGATATGCCGGCCATTATTGTCGGTTCCGGGCCGTCCCTGGAAATGGAAATTGAACAATTGAAAAAATTGAAGGGACGAGCCGTCATTATTGCGGCGGGGTCAAGTATTCAAGCGTTGCTCCGCCATAACCTTGAGCCAGATCTAGCAGTTTCAATTGATTCCGGTGACGCAAATTACCAGGTTTACAGCGATTTGGTTCTTGACCCTATTCCTTTTCTTTATTTTCCGACAATTCACCATAAGATCATTGAACGCGTGACACCCTACATGATGCACGCGTTCTTGAGTATCGACACGATAACAAAGCATCTGATGGAATTGTCGGAGGAAGATCCGATCTTTGAGCCTACGTCAACCGTAACCGGTCAGGCAATCCAGGCTGCTCTTTTTATGGGATGTAATCAAGTCGTTTTGATCGGCCAAGATTTCTCATTTCCGAATGAACAGTATTATGCGGCAGGCGTAACGCATATCAACAAGGAACGATTGGAACGCGCAGTCCATAACGCCGATCAATTCGTCCCGAATGTAAGCGGTGGAATGAACCGCACCAGCAAAAGCATGCTAGCGCTGAAATACAGCGTCGAGGCGTTGTTGGATAAATATGATTTTGAGCATTGCTATAACGCATCACCCATCGGTGCCGTCATTGAAGGTACCAAGCCAAAAAAACTGGAGATATTGTATGAGGAATGCAGGGGTATGTTACGTCCCGCCGATTGGTTCAAAACGCTGGTGAAGAAACGATGTGTGTATTACTCCGATGAGAAAGAAAATCATATAATTGAAAACATCCATAACGCGAAATTGTCAGTTGATGAAATTAAGCAAAAAACGGATAAAGTTGAAGACCATTTCAAGAAATTATCCGGCATGCAGTACGCGAACCAGGCAACGATCGATCAATGGTTTACGGATTTCGACCGTATATGGAGCGGCCTAATCGAATTTAATCCGTTCAGGCATCTCTATTTGCTTTTGGTTCAAAGGGAATATAACTATGTGCAAAGATATTGGTTGGAATTAAGATCCAGACCAGACTCTTTTGACAAAATGATGGATCTCGGGAAGACTATTGCACCCTTGATCGGCGCCATCAAGCGGGTTACCCCCTACTTGCAGGAAAGTTTTGACCAACTCATCCGCAACCTTAAGGACAAGAAAGAGGCGAGCGTCTGAATCTGAGGTTTCGGCAGTCTCCGCCGAGACGGACCGGGACTGTGATTGAAAAAATAAAGGATTGAGAACATGTACAAGGGCAAAAAAATTCTCATTACCGGGGGAACCGGGACGATCGGTCATCATTTGACTCGCAGGCTTCTGCAGGAAGAACCGGCCGTCATCCGGATTTTCAGCCGGGATGAATATAAGCAATACAATATGAGCCTTGAGTTTCAACAGCATGCACCGCTTCTTCGATTTTTGATCGGGGATGTTCGGGACGAACAGCGCCTGTTGCGGGCCATGGAAGACATCGACTATGTGTTTCATCTTGCTGCCATGAAGCATGTGCCGTTCTGCGAATATAACCCGTTCGAAGCGGTCAAGACAAATGTGATGGGCACGCAAAACGTCATCCAAGCCGCCATTCAATCCGGGGTCAAAAAAGTTTTGTTTGCAAGTTCCGACAAAGCGATTGCGCCCACGAATACTTACGGTGCTACCAAGCTGACAGCCGAGCGGCTGATTTCAGCTGCGGAATATCAAAAGGGGCCCAAAGAGACGATATTCGCATCCGTCCGATTCGGGAATGTTATGGGTTCCCGAGGGTCTGTTATCCCTTTGTTTATTCGTCAAATTTTGGACAATCAAGAAATTACGGTTACAGACAGAAATATGAAGCGTTTTATGATGACGCCTTCACAAGCGATTTCGTTGATGCTCAAAGCCAATGAGCTGTCGCAAGGCGGTGAAGTGTTCGTTCTCAAGATGCCGGTTGTAAAGTTGGTCGATCTCGTCGATGTCTTGATTGAGGAGGTCTCAAAGCGGCATGGATTGTCTCACCAAATTGCCGTCAGGGAGATCGGACTTCGTGTTGGAGAAAAAATGTATGAAGAATTGATGACCCCGGATGAAGAACGGCATGCAATTGAAACAAAGGACATGTATATTCTTCCATTTATGTTTGAGAAGAATACGCGTATTTATCCGGACGTGATTACCGAAAAGCGACAGGTGCTGAATGTAGGCAATGAACCGCCCATTGATAAAGAAGTGTTGCGCCGGTGGCTGATAGAAGAAGGGCTTGTATGACGTTGTTAAACGCACCAGCGAATGAGGTGGCTTCACTTGTGCGGAATTGCCGGTTACTTTAAAAAGAATACGAATTCAGACAGCCCGGAACTTGTCAAGAAGATGCTGAAGTCCATTCGGCATCGCGGGCCTGATGACGAAGGGATATATTCGGACGATACGGTTTGCCTGGGGCATTGCCGTTTGTCTATTTTGGATTTAACTCAAGCAGGCCACCAACCGATGGCATCGGATGACCAGCGATATCAGATCGTATATAACGGAGAAATCTATAATTACATAGAATTGAAGGAAGAATTGCGTCGCTTCGGCTGTAAGTTTCGAACCCAGACCGATACCGAGGTTCTCCTTCAAGCTTACCGTGTATGGGGCAAGGAATGCCTTCGACGGCTGAATGGCATGTGGAGCTTTGTGATCTGGGATTGCGAACGGGAAGAACTTTTTTTTGCCCGTGATCGGTTTGGTGTGAAGCCCTTCGTTTATTATACGGATGACGAACGTTTTGTTTTTGCGTCTGAAATCAAAGCATTGCTTCATCATCCGATAATCTGTCCGGAACCGAATCGGCAGACCATTTACGATTTTATTGTGTATGGACGAGCCAACCACGAGGAGGAAACGTTTTTCAAAGGCATCTTTCAGCTTCCCGGGGCCCATTATGGCATCCTGAATCGATATGGACTTCATGTACAGCGTTATTGGGATATTGAGCAAAACCGTTTTGAAGGTTCACTTACGGAGGCAGCCGAAGAATTCAGGCGAATCTTTGAGGATGCGGTGCGGATACGATTCCGCAGCGATGTCGAAGTGGGCAGCTGTCTCAGCGGCGGACTGGATTCATCCTCGATCGTCTGTATGGCAGATCGCATGATTTCCGATGGCAGGATCGATACGAACAACGGATTTCAAACTTTCTCTCTGTTTTCAAGGTTCCCCCGGTTTGACGAAAGCAAATGGGTTGATATTGTAAAGAAGCATACCCGCATCAACAGCCATCATATCTGCCTTTCAGAAGAGGAGTTGCTTGCCGAACTGCAGAGGCTTGTTTATGTCCAGGACGAGCCGTTCGGGAGCACAAGTATCTTCGGGCAGTACATGGTGATGCAATCGATCAACCGACATGGCATCAAGGTGACGCTGGACGGCCAGGGATCCGATGAAATGTTGGCGGGATATCTTTCCTATGCGGATTCTTACTTTGCGGATTTGTATGTGTCTGGTGACGAAGAATCACTATACCGACAAGTTGATATTTTTTGCCGTAAACACGGACTAACGCCTTCCATCGCGATTGAAAGGGCACGAAGGTTGGCAGAGACCGGTGCGTTTGGTCGCCATATTGAAGCAAATGTCAAATTTCTTGCACCGGAATTGAGGAAGGATTGCCACAAGGAGATCATTTTGTGCAGAAAGTTCGATTCATTCCTGCAAAATCATCTTTATCAAGATCTGACTTCTCTGTCGCTTCCTTCTTTTTTGAGGTACGAAGATCGCAACTCCATGGCTTATTCCATTGAAAGCCGTCTTCCGTTCCTGGATTATCGATTGGTTGAGTTTGCATTTTCTCTTCCCGTTTCGATGAAGCTGCACAATTCGGTGACGAAGGTCGTACTCCGGCAAGCGATGCATGGCATCCTACCGGAACAGATCGCAAACCGCCAGGACAAAATGGGGTTTGTTACACCTGAATCCGTATGGTTTCGGGAAGGATTCATGCCCGTGCTGGATCAATTGTTTCATGGTAAAGAATTGGCGGACCGCGGATTGTTTGACATCGGTAACGTCATCAAGGAATGGGAAGATTTCAAGCAGGGAAGAAAAAACGACAGTTTCCTGATATGGCGCATCGCATCGGTTGAATTGTGGTATCGGACATTCATTGACCGCAGTCCGGGGGGGCATTTCGATGGGTAAAGTTTCCGTAATCATGCCTGTATACAACAGCGAAGGATTTGTCGGTCCGGCAATCGAAAGTATTTTTCTGCAAACCTATCGGGATATCGAATTGATTGTAGTGGATGATGGAAGTGAAGACGGGACCTGGAATGTCATTGAAAGGTTGCAAGCCCAAAGCCCCATTCCTTTCAGGGCAATAAGGCACGACAAAAATATGGGGGTATCCGCAGCCAAGAACTCCGGAATCGAACGAAGCAGCGGTAAATATCTGGCTTTTGCGGCAGGGGACGACCTTCAGAAGCCCAATCGGATAGAGCGTACGGTAAAGGAACTGGATGCAGGTTCGGATTTGGACATGGTGTTTTTCGACTGCGACATGATTGACGAAGAGGGCCGCCCGTTAAACAGACGCAAAGGATATCCCCAAGGAATGGATTCCCATAATGCATTGCTTTTCCAACTGAAACGCAATCACCTTTTGAGCGGGCTTGTATTGCTGCGCAACTCCCCAGATGTTTACTTTGACCCGGAGCTTCCCAATGCGGTCGATTATGAATTGTTTCTCCGTCTTTTGATCAAAGGTTACAATCTGAAAATCATCGAAGATTCACTGATGTATTATCGTCTGCACCGAAGCAATATATCCGGAGACGGACGAAAATCAAAGCAATCCGTGGTCAAAATCCTCAGTCGACTGGATTTGGAGCAGTTGCTTTCGTCTCTGAGTGAACGATTCGGAGATGCCGAAGCAAGAGTCGCGGTGGCTTCAGCGGCTTTGTCTGCCGACAAACCGTTAGAGGCACTCAAATTCTTGAAATCATTTTCTTACGGAACGGATCCACTCTCACTCGAAGCAAGATTTATATTGGGTGTCAGTTTGCACAGAATCGGAGATTATTCCGGAAGTTTGCAAGCGTTTCGGGAAATTGTCTCTTATAATCCCGGCGAAGCTGCGGCGTTCAATAATCTTGGCGTTCAGCTCGCGTTGATGAAGCAAATTGATCAAAGTAAAGCATATTTCAACCAAGCTTTATTGCTCAGGGAAGATTATCTTGATGCGCAACATAATCTCAAGCAACTTGAGGATGGAAATAAGGATGCACTCCGGGTTACGGAGAAACCGTTGAGACCAACCTTTATTCACACAGTGAATTACCGCTTGTGATCTCTATATTCAAACTGAGGTGAAATTGAATGAAAACGGTCAGAGTCGCCATGCTGCTTGATAACCCGTTGAATCCGGATCCCAGAGTTTGGCGTGAAGCTATTACATTGAAGGAGTTCGGTTACGATGTCACAATTTTTTGTCAACAGGGAGATGGCCTTCCTGATTTTGAAGAAATCGAAGGTGTGCGCATCAGGAGGGTTTTTCGGTACAAACTCGGGACATCCGTACTCGTCGACAAGTATTTGACAGCACATTTCCAGTTGAAAGAGGCCCTCGATCAAGAAGGAAGGTTTGATGTGTATCATTGCCATGATGTGGAGACATGGCCGCTTGGATATATCCTGGCAAAAGAAAATCATTCACTTTGGGTCGCGGATGCGCACGAATACTTTCCCGATGATCTTTTCAGGGAAAATTATCCGGATGAACACAAATATCAGACCGCAAAGTTGCTCGCTAAAAACAGAGGGCAATATATACGAGAAGCGGATGGCGTCATCACCGTTAGCCATGATATAGCGGAAGCATTGAAGGAAGAGTTTCAGCTTGAATGTCCGATTGCGGCGGTGTACAACACCAGACTGGAAAAACACGAAGTAACGGCTGACAAAGCGAAATTCCGAGAACGGTTCGGCTTTGGTCCCGGCGAACGCATTCTTGTTTTTGCCGGAATTTTGAGGAAAGACAGAGGCATCCCCAACCTGATCGAACTGATTGGGAAATTGCCTGAGAATTATAAGCTGCTGATCATCGGGGACGGCTTTCACGCCAAATACGCCGCAGAGATGCAACGGACGAACAGCCGGGTCATGTATTTGGGACAACTGCCGTATCAGGAAATGATCAATTACGTTTATGCAAGCGACGCTTATGTCTATTTCAGGGATATCGCTCTTACACAAGGGATAAAAAATTACCATTTTCAAATGCCGAACAAATTTTTTGATGCCATTTTTTCTGGAATTCCGTTTTTTGCTTACAAGGGAAGTTCAACGGATCAATACATAGAGAAGTTCAATATTGGGAAATGCTTTGATCCTGATGACTCGTTTGAACAAATAGCCGAATGCATACATCGAGATTTGGAAAACGGTGAATTTTTAAATGGGTTCTATGCAGATGCAAAAGATTATTTTTCTTGGAAGAGACAGCGTGACAGGCTCGGTGCATTATATGATCAGTTGCTCCATTGAAGATATGGCAATCGGCAATTGCCTTAGTTAATGCAATTATTGGAGAGGCCCAATTGCGCTTTGTGACGGTTGTTGGAGCGAGACCGCAATTCATCAAAGCGGCCATGCTCAGTAGAGAAATGCACTTTCAACCCTGCTGTTCTGCCCGACCGAAGCGGCCGTTTGCAATTTGGCAAAAGAAGGCCGGACGGAAGGTGTCCACAACGTCGGTGATATTATGTATGACGCCGTGCTGTTTTTTGCTGCTGCTGCTGCAAAGGAACACAGCGGCATTTTGGATAAATTGCGATTAGTCGAAAAAGGTTATGTACTGGCAACATTGCATCGTAACTTTAATACGGACGATCCGTTGCGTCTACGTACAATTCTCGAAGCGTTGGCACAGTGCGGCAAAACAGTGGTGTTGCAAGATGATTGCACAGTTTGGACTGGAGGACATTATTCGTGGAGAACGCGTTATTGTAACGGACCCATTGAGTTATCTAGACATGTTGTGCTTACAGGCCGGTGCGGAAGTGATCGTCACTGACTCGGGCGGTGTACAAAAGGAAGCGTATTATCACGGCGTGCCCAGTGTTGTTTTGCGTGAGAATACAGAATGGATCGAATTAGTTGAATTGGGGTGGGCGAAACTGGCGCCGATCAACCGGGAAAAGATCGTGGCGGCAATCCGATCTGCCCAGCCCGGAGAAGTGGGTGAAAGTCCCTATGGTCGCGGGGATACAGCAGAGTCCATATGCAAGATTATGCGGGATTCGTTGATGCAATGATGGGCAGGTGTCGAGCGCTGTATTGAGAAGTACAACGGGTATATGTAAGTCCAATCCTAAGATGTGGCGGGGATAAATCATGAGCCAGCGATATTTCGATGCATTGATTGGCAAGATTCAGTCCAAAACCGCTGTCCTGGGCGTAATTGGTCTCGGTTATGTCGGTCTGCCACTGTCTGTGGAAAAGGCGAAAGTCGGTTACCAGGTAATCGGCTTCGATATCCAGCAATCACGTGTAGACCAGGTTAACCTTGGCATCAACTATATCGGGGATGTTGTGGACGAAGAATTGAAAGTGCTCGTTAATGAGCGTCGGTTGCAGGCGACTGCCGACTATTCACGGCTGTGGGAAGTCGATGTCGTATCCATTTGCGTGCCGACGCCTCTCGATCAATACCATCAGCCGGACATCAGTTATGTGAAAGCGTCGACTGAAGAAGTCGCCAAGTACCTCCATCCCGGCATGCTGGTCGTGTTGGAGAGTACAACTTACCCTGGCACGACGGAAGAAGTGGTTAAACCAATCCTCGAGTCTACCGGTCTTCGCTGCGGGGAAGATTTCTTCCTGGCCTATTCGCCGGAACGGGTTGACCCGGGAAACAAAGAATTTAAGACAAAGAATACCCCCAAGGTGGTCGGCGGCGTAACGCCCGAATGCAGCAAGGTGGCAGCAGCTCTTTATCAGCAAGTACTGGAAGGACAGGTGCATGTTGTTTCGTCGCCGGCTGTTGCCGAAATGGAGAAAATTCTGGAGAACACATTTCGCAATATCAACATCGCACTCGTAAACGAGATGGCCATTCTCTGCAACCGCATGAAAATCGACATTTGGGAAGTCATCGATGCAGCCAGGACAAAACCATACGGTTTCATGGCGTTCTATCCGGGCCCCGGGTTGGGCGGGCACTGCATCCCGATCGATCCGTGGTATTTGACCTGGAAAGCCAGGCAATACAACTATCATACGAGATTGATCGAGGTCGCGGGCGAGATAAATAACAGCATGCCCGAATTTGTGGTTGAACGCATCGGAGATATTTTGAATCAGGAAGCGAAGGCGATTCGCCACTCGACGGTATACTTGCTTGGAGTGGCCTACAAGAAAGATATTGACGATTTCCGTGAATCCCCGGTTATTAAAATCATCGAATTGTTGAAACAGAAAGGCGCCAATGTCGTTTACAGTGATCCGAAAATTCCGGCATTCAATTACAGGGGCAAACGTTATGAAGCCGTAGCCTTAACTAAAGAAAATCTGCAAAATGCCGATATTGTAGTTGTGACAACCGACCATTCCGACTTCGACTATCCACTGATCGGGAAGTATGCGAAAGTAATCTTTGATACGCGCAATGCCTTGAAACACGTGCCTGTTGAGCACGCGTATCATCGATTGTAAGAAGGTTTTCAGCGGCGAAAATGTTCCAGTTTTCGCCCTTTTTATATCAATGGAAAGAGATGGAACACATTATGGCGAAGGTCATTGTGGCAGGAGCCGGACAGTGGGGCAGAAACCTGGTTCGCACGTTTCATGAATTGGGTGCGCTGGCGGGTGTCGCAGAAGCGGATCCCGGAATCCGAAGCCGGCTTGAAGAGGAATATCCCGGCCTTGCGCTGTACAAGGACTATCGGGATGCTTTGGATACAGATGTGCCGGCAATCATCGTAGCCACACCGGCTGCGACGCATGCTCAAATAGCCCGGGAAGCGCTGATGGCCGGCAAGGATCTGTTCATCGAGAAGCCGATGACGCTCTCGGTCAGCGATGCGGAAGAACTTGTTCTCTTGGCGGAAGCGCGGCAGCGTATATTAATGGTAGGGCATCTGCTGCTTTATCAGCCTGCGATTCAGAAAATAAAAGAACTGATCGAGCAGGGGACCATCGGTGAACTTCGCGGGTTGCATCAAGAGCGATTGAAGCTGGGACGCGTCCGATCCATCGAGAACGTGCTGTGGAGCTTCGGAGTGCACGATCTGGCGGTCATGTTGTATTTGACAGGACAATTCCCAATCAACGTGCATGCGGCCGGCCACTGCATTCTTCAGCCGGAGATTGAGGACGATGTTTATGTCCATTTGAAATTTGCCGGCGGTGTGACGGCCCATTTGCATACGTCTTGGCTTTGGCCTAATCAGCGCAGATGTTTGCATGTAATCGGAAGTACGGGCATGTTGACGTATGATGAAAACGAACAGACGGTAATCCTTCATCGGAAAACGGTTGACAGGTTGCTAATGAATGTAGATCTTGGCGAAGAAGTGGTGTTCCATGGCGAAGCGAAGCCGTTGACCATGGAGTGCATGCATTTTCTTGATTGCATTGAAAGCCGCCGGGTCCCGCTGTCTGACGGACAAAACGGCTTGGACGTCATTCGCATCCTTGAAACGGTATCCAGCAAGCTGCGGGCAGGTGTTGTGGGATGAGCGATTATTTTGTTCATGAAACAGCATATGTTGATGAAGGGGCGACAATCGGAGTCGGAACAAAAATATGGCACTTTTGCCACATATCCTCTTCCGCGACGATTGGGAAGCGTTGCAGCTTGGGGCAAAATGTCTATGTGGCGAACAATGTCAAGATCGGAAACAACGTAAAAATTCAAAACAATGTGTCCGTATATGAAGGTGTCATATTGGAAGACGACGTGTTCTGCGGTCCGAGCATGGTCTTCACGAATGTCCGAACGCCGCGTTCCGCCTATCCGCGAAATACGAGCAGCGACTATAAACTTACGCTTGTAAAACGCGGTGCCTCAATCGGCGCGAACGCTACGATTGTCTGCGGAACGACTTTGGGAGAGTGGTCGTTTGTGGCTGCCGGAGCCGTCGTGACCAAGGATGTCCGGCCGTATGCCCTTGTTGCCGGCGTGCCTGCCCGGCAAATCGGGTGGGTGTGCGAATGCGGCGAAACGTTGCAGTTTCAACAGCGGCAGGCGGAGTGCCAGTCATGCCACGGAACTTATCAGCTGGCGGAAGACGGAAATTCCATCCGTCGAATCCAACGGTCAGTGACCGAGAAAGGTTGACAGCGTACCCATCATGCGACAAATTCCAGTATTCCAATCCATCGAAGAATCAGCGGCGCTTCGGGATGACTTGTTGAAAGCCGTGCAGGATGTCATTCAATCCGGCCAGTTCATCACGGGGCCCAACGTACGCGCGTTTGAATCGGAAGTCGCCACGTACTTGGGAGCCAGGCATGCCGTTTCCCTGAATTCCGGGACGGATGCGCTTGTCATTGCGCTCAAGTCGCTTGGAATCGGTCCGGGAGACGAAGTGATTACCACTCCTTTTACGTTTTTTGCGACAGCTGAAGCGATTTGCCAGGTTGGAGCCACACCCGTGTTTGCCGACATTCAGGAGACTACTTACAATCTTGACCCTTCGGCAATCGAGCCGTTGATCACATCCCGGACAAAAGCGATTCTACCCGTGCACTTGTTCGGACTGAGCGCCGATATGGTCAAGATTATGGAAATCGCCAATCGCCACGGATTGAAAGTCGTTGAGGATGTCGCTCAAGCGTTCGGCGGCGAGTTGTGCGGACGCAAGCTCGGAACGTTCGGGGATGCGGGCTGTTTTTCTTTCTTCCCGACAAAGAATCTCGGCGCCTATGGAGATGGCGGACTGCTGGTGACGAACGACGATGATGTGGCTCTTGCGGCGCGCAAGTTGAGAACTCACGGTGGAATTAATAAGTACCGGAATGAAATGCTCGGGTACAATTCTCGGTTGGACGAGATTCAAGCGGCGATCCTGCGCGTGAAACTGCCATACATTGATCGTTGGAACGATAACCGGCGTCGGATAGCGGGCATCTACCGCGAAGCGCTGCATGATTTGGATCTGCTTGTCCAACCCGTTGAATCGCCAAATTCACGACATGTATATCACCAGTTTACGATCCGGGTATTGGGGGGGATGCGGAACGCTTTGAAGGCACGTTTGGAGGAATTGGGCGTGTCGACAATGATTTATTATTCCGCACCGGTACACAAATTGCCTGTATTTGAAGGTTTGTACGATGACGTCAGATTGGAGAAAGCCGAGAGGCTGGCTGACGAAGTTCTCAGCCTTCCGATTTGGCCGCTGATGCCGCAACATTATCTTGAACAGACCATAGACGCGATTCGCACGGCGGTCAGAGCATTATAAAATGTTGCTTCTGTTATTTTAAGTATCATTGGGACGGGATCGGGTCAGGCTGCCCCCGCCATTATCGGCATGACGTGGACAACCATCGAATCCGCTCGAATAAAGCGTGGGGATGAAAGTTGAGAATCGGCTTCAGGCTGGACGCATCTCGTGAATTGGGGACAGGCCATCTTATGCGCTGTCGTGCGTTGGCAAGAGGTCTGCGGCGGAGAGGGGCGGATATCTTCTTTTTCTGCAGAGACTTGCCGGGATGGATGATCCGGGAACTGGATACCGACGGATTTCATTATGTTCCATTGGACGGCGGCCGTGATGAAGTTGAATGCCTGATCGACCGACTGACAAGTTGCTCCGGAAGTCCGTTCGATTGGCTTGTGGTCGACCATTATGGATGGGAAGAACGGCAAGAATCGGCTGTGGCACCGTATGTTCGGCGTTTGATGGTCATAGATGATTTGGCGAATCGCACCCATTATTGCCATATGCTGCTTGACCAAAACGATGAGTACCCGAATCGGGATCGCTACCATGGGTTGGTGCCGCATTTTGCCCGTTTGTTGCTTGGCTGCCGTAATGCCTTGCTGCGTGAAGAGTTTGCCGTTTCCCGAACATCCATGAAACGCCGGAACGGCCGTGTTTGCACCTTGTTCGTCTGTTTTGGCGGCTCAGATCCGACGAACGAGACGGCCAAGGCACTGGAAGCGATTGATGACGCAGCGTTCGCCGAATTGAACGTTCATGTGGTCGTCGGGCGTTCCCATTCCCGCATTGAACAAATCGTTAACCGGTGTCAGTCCGACCCCCGCATTCGTATCCATGTCCAATCCAATCAGATTGCGAAATTGATGGCCGAATCCGATCTGGCGATATGCGCCGGCGGGACGATGACCTGGGAACGGTACTGCATGGGTCTGCCAGCCCTCGTTATTGCGGTCGCCGATAACCAGGTTGAGGTAGCAAAGTCAGGCGAGCGAGCCGGCGTGGATCGGTATCTCGGGAAATCCGAACAAGTTGGTGTTGAGCTCATTCGCTCCACGCTGCGGGAAGCGATGAATGACACGGGCTGGCTCCGGCATGCCGAGTGTACGGCAATGGAAAAAGTGGATGGCATGGGTGTTGACCGGGTCGTCAACGCCATGTTCGAAGCTGGATGAACAGGGGTGAAGAAGCTGAAAAGCAGTCAACCCTTTGCAAACGGGACCGCGGCCGAACGAGAAGCCGAAATCAACGTACTGGTTACAAGCATTTCGAAAAAAGTTCCGCTGCTCAAGTCCATTCGCAAGGCATTGGGGAAATTCGGCGGAAATAGCCGGTTGTTTGGCGCCGACTTGGACCCGGAGTGCATTGGCAGCCATTTTGTCGATGTTTTCTGGCAGATGCCGCGCACCAACGAGTTGAAAGCGGAGACGCTGATCGATTATTGCCGTTCGAATGGCATCCGGGCGATTATTCCGACGCGGGATGGCGAACTGCCGGTGTTCGCCGGGTTGGCCGACAGGCTGCGGGACGAAGGCATTCATGTGATGGTCTCGTCGCGGGAAGCGGTGGAGGCTTGCGTGGACAAGCTGTTGTTCGCCCGACGGCTGGGCGAACTAGGGATTCCTGCCATTCCGACGACAGAACGGATCGAGGCGCTGGATGCCCCCGCCTACGCGGTGAAAGAGCGTTACGGCGCCGGATCGCGACGCATCGGACTGGGATTAAGCCGTGATGATGCGGTCCGGCATGCGTTGACCATGGAATTTCCCGTCTTCCAGCCATACATCAAGGGACGGGAATACAGTGTCGATTTGTATCGGGGGATGGATGGACGAACAAAGGGGGCAATCGCGAGAACAAGGGACCGGGTCGTGGATGGAGAATCGCAGGTGACGACGACGGTAACCGCCCCAGAGCTTGAAGCGCTCGGCGCGAGAGTGGCGGATGCTCTCGACTTGTACGGGCACGCCGTACTGCAAGTGCTGGTGGACGAAGACGGAGGCCATCATGTCATCGAATGCAATTGCCGGGTTGGCGGCGCTTCCCGACTCGCGTTCGAAGCCGGACTCGACAGTCTGTACTGGTTTCTGCTGGAGGCGTCCGGCCAATCCATCGATCAATACCCGTTTGTCCGTTCTGAATGTGAGAAGCGGCTTGTCCGCTATGCCGAGGATCTGATTAAATGCCTGTAATCGTATTTGATTTGGACGATACACTGTACGATGAAATGACTTTTGTCCACAGCGGGTTCAGGGCGGTGGCAGCTTTTTTGGAGGAGCGGAAGGGGATTCCTTCCGATCAAAGTTACGCCGATATGCTTGAACGGCTGGAGCGGGATGGACGCGGAAAAGTGTTTGATGCGGTACTTCGGAAACACCGATGTTTCAGCAAATACATGGCAAGGCAATGTGTCTCTGTCTATCGTGCGCATCAGCCGGATATCAAGCTGTTGCCGGACGCCGAGCGAGCGCTGGAGTCGCTCGGAGGCTTATATCCGCTCTATATTGTGACGGACGGGAACAAGCATGTACAATGGAATAAGCTGAAAGCACTCGGTCTTGCCGGCCATCCGCACATTCGCCGTTGCTTCGTGACGCGCCGGTTCGGCATCCGGCACGAGAAGCCTTCGCCGTACTGCTTCGGTCTGATCTGCCGCGCGGAGCGGACGGAGCCGCGGGATGTCATCTATATCGGCGATAATCCGAACAAGGATTTTGTCGGCATCAAGCCGCTTGGATACCGAACGGTGCGGGTTCAGCGAGGTTCGTACGCAGGGCTGAGGAAATCCGCGGAGTACGAGGCCGAGTATGAAATTGACGATTTGACACAGCTTGCCGATCTTATCTGCCGGATTTATGGCCAGAAGCCAGGAAGGAGCTTGCGAGATGGGTGAGTTTACTATCGGCGGTCGGCCGATCGGCCGCAATCACCGGCCATTTATCATCGCCGAAATGTCCGGCAACCACAACCATTCACTGGAACGGGCACTTGCCATCGTGGATGCCGCGGCCGATGCGGGTGTCGATGCGTTGAAGCTTCAGACCTACACGGCCGATACCATGACGCTGGACATCCATGAAGGGGACTTTTTCATCGACGACCCGAGGAACAACTGGGAAGGCAATTCGCTCTATAACCTGTATTTGCAAGCCTATACGCCGTGGGAGTGGCACAAGGCGATCTTTGATCGATGCAGGGAGCGGGGAATTCTCGGATTCAGCACGCCTTTCGACGAGTCGGCGGTCGATTTTCTCGAAAGTCTCGACGTTCCGGCCTACAAGATCGCTTCCTTTGAAAACATCGATTTGCCGCTGATCCGCAAGGCGGCTTCAACCGGCAAGCCGCTCATCGTTTCGACCGGCATGGCGACGATCGCGGAACTGGACGAGATGGTCCGGACGGCGCGCGAAGCGGGGTGCCGGGATCTGGTGCTGCTCAAGTGCACCAGCTCGTATCCGGCGACGCCGGAAGATTCCAACCTGGCGACGATTCCGCACATGCGCGAACTGTTCAACTGTGAAGTCGGGCTTTCCGACCATACGCTCGGCATCGGGGCAGCGGTGGCATCGGTAGTGCTTGGGGCAACGGTGATCGAGAAACATTTCACATTGCGCAGAAGCGACGGTGGCGTCGATGCCGCATTCTCGATGGAACCGGAAGAGATGAAGTCGCTCGTCGTCGAAACCGAGCGGGCATGGCAGGCGATTGGCACGATTCAATACGGTGTCATCGATAGCGAACAGGCATCGCTCAAACATCGCCGTACGCTGTACGTCGCGCGAGACATGAAAGCCGGCGACGTCTTCACGCATGAGAATTTGCGGGCGATCCGGCCGGGCTTCGGCCTGCCGCCGAAATATATGCCGATGCTGCTCGGCAAGCGGATCCGCAAGGACGCCGCCAAGGGGACGCCGGTGACGTGGGAACTGCTGATCGAGTGAGGTGCGGGAAAGGGGCCATGAAAACCATAGCAGTCATCCAGGCGCGTATGGGCTCCTCCCGCCTTCCGGGCAAAGTGTTGATGCCGCTGGGGGATACCTGCGTGCTGGATTACGTCGTCAGCCGGACCCGGATGATCGAGGGAGTTTCGGATGTTGTCGTCGCCACAACGACGGCTGCCAGAGATGATGCGATTGCCGACTGGTGCAGCAAACAGGGCGTGGCGTTTTACCGGGGATCGGAGAAGAATGTGCTTTCGAGGTTTCTGGAAGCGGCTGAGCCCTATCAGCCGGATGCTGTGATTCGGGTCACCGCGGACAATCCTTTTTTCGATTACGAGACCGGATCCCGTTGCGTGGAAATGGCTTCCGAAGGCGGGGCGGATCTTGTGGTTTTCGAGTCCGGCCATCCGTTGGGTATGGCCGTGGAACTCGTGATTTATGAAGTGTTGAAAAGGATCGGCCGGTTTGCGGCGGAACCAAGGCATTTCGAGCATGTGACCTACTATGCCTATGAGTTTCCGGAACGGTTCCGGATCGTCCGGGCGCCCGTGCCGGAAGAACTCAAGCATCCGGAGCTGCGCATGACGATGGACACCGAGGAAGACTACCGATTGCTGCATGCGGTCGCCGCGGTTTTTCCCGGGCAGAAAACCGTCTCGACGGCGGAAGTCGTGAATTATTTGCTGTCCCATCCGGAACTGGTCCGATTGAATTGCCACATCGAGCAGAAGCCGGTGGTATGAAGGACTGGGGGCATACCGTGCCATGAATGTACTGGACATGTTCTCTCTGAAAGGAAAAGTGGCGGTCGTCACCGGCGGCGCGGAAAGATTCGGACGTCAATGCGGATTGGCGCTGGCGCAGGCCGGTGCCAAAACCTACGTGTCCTCGCGCAGCAAAGCCAGGCTTTCGGAAATCGAAGAATCCTACCGGCGCGAAGGTGTTGAAGTGCGGGCGCTGCAGCTCGATCTGGAAGATGAGCGCTCGATCGAGGCGTTTTACGAACGAATTGCAGCCGAGAACGACGGCCAGGTGGACGTTCTCGTCAACAACGCCGGGGCGAGGCTCATGGCCAATTGGGATGACGCGGACAATTTCGTCAGGGGCCTGAGTATTTTCGGCGTCGGACTGTACCGGATCACGCGGCTGTTCGGTCATGCCATGATGCAGCGAAGATCCGGAAGCATCATCAATATCGGTTCCATTCACGGCATGATTGGAACGGATGCTTCTTTGTATGATGGACTGGTGCAGGACGTCTATTCGCCCTATGCGCCGGATTATTATTTCGTCAAAGGCGGCATGCTGAATTTTACACGGATTGCAGCCAGCTATTACGGTCCCTACAATGTGCGGTGCAATTGCGTGAGCCCGGGAGGACTCCGGTCGGATCGCAACGATGAGGAGTTTGCGCGGCGCTATGCGCAAAGGACGTTACTCGGCCGTATGGCCGGGCCGGGCGATTTGATGGGCACGATCGTCTATCTGGCTTCTGACGCCTCCCGGTATGTTACCGGCGTGAACATCCCGGTGGACGGCGGATACACGGCCAAATAGCAGACAAGGTGGATGGCACATGGAAGTCATGGAGCGGGACGGCATCCGCATTTCGCGTCTGACGCTGGGAACGGTGCAGCTCGGGATGCCGTACGGCATCGCCAACAAGAGCGGGCAACCGGATGAGCTTCTCGCTCGTCAGGTTCTGGATGCGGCGGCAAACGGGGGCATAGTGTCCTATGATACCGCGCAGGGCTACGGCAGCTCCGAGAGCGTTCTGGGACGTTACTTCGAAAGCCGTTCCGGATTTACGCTCATCTCGAAAATGTTGCTGAACCTGAATGCGCTCGCTTCCGAAGCCGAAATCGAACGTTGCCTGACGGAGAAGATCGAAGGATCGCTGAAGAGGCTGAAGCTGAAGCAGATTCCCGTCATGATGCTGCATCACGCATCCGACCTGCTCAAGTATGGGCGCAAACTGACAGAGGCCTGCAGAAGTCTGGTGCGCAACGGTTACGCCCGAAAATGCGGGGTTTCCTTCGGCGCGGATTCCGTCCCGTTGACGCGCGAGATTTGGACGGTTGCCCGGAATCCGTTGTTTGAAGCGATACAGGTGCCGGTCAATGTGCTCGACCATCGCCTGCTTGCCAGCGGATTGCTGCAGGAGATGAACGAAGCGGGCAAGATCATTTTTGCCCGCAGCGTTTATTTGCAAGGTTTGCTGTTTCTTGAAACGGGCGAAATCCCCGCGGGGCTGGAAGAGGCTGGACCCCGGCTGGATCGTCTGAGAGACATTGCGGAGCGGGAAGGGATGACGCTGCCGGAAATGGCCATGGCCTTCGTGCGGGATCTTCCCCAGGTTCACAGTCTGGTGATCGGAGCCGAAGTCCCCGGTCAAATCGTCAAAAATTTGGCCTGGTTTCATGGTCCGGCAATTTCCGAACATGTCCGGCACGAGATTTCCGCCATCGCGGCCAATGTGCCTGAACGGATCATCAGTCCGCATTTGTGGAACCGTTTATGAATTTCAAGTCTTTTATTATGGTACGTCAATGCCCGGAGCTGCTTTCTCAGTTATGAAAATAGGAGAGATTTAAAATTGAGCCATAATTCCAAGCATCCTTTTTCCGGACAAATTATTTTATTAAAAGGCACAAGCCAGTATGATGTGCTGCGTTTTTTTATAGATGACCTTTATGAGGAGTTTAAGGAACAGGGTTATAACGCAGCAATTGTAGATTTAACATCTCCCAGCGCTGGTCAGGAGCTGAAGACGCTGCTGGCCCAACCCGTTTTTTTTGTTTTGGGCATGAACGGAGTGGGCATCGATCTTCAGGCAGGAAACCGCTCTTTATATGATGTCGGTGGATTTCCTTTTTTTGCTTTTCTTGTCGATCATCCGATTTATCACCGTGGACGCTTGAAATCTAATGTTCAAAATCTGATCGTATCCTGCATCGATAAAACACATGTTGAGTTTATAAACGAATACGAAAATATTGTTTGCTCCAAAGTTTTTATTCCACATGGCGCCCGCAGGTATACGGAACCGCGTCCTTTTTCCCAACGGACATACCGTTTCATCTTCGCCGGTTCATACTCGAACCCGGATCATGTCCGTAAGCAATGGCAGGGCTTCGATTCCCATCTAGCGCGGTTTTTGGACAATGCTGCAGAAAGGGCATTATACGATTCGGAAAGAACGTTGCCGGATATTTTCCAGGAGTTGCTGAACGAGAAGGGGCTGGATGAAAATCCTATATATTTGCGGAAACTGACGGAAGTCATGCCGCTGGTGGACCGCTTTGTTCGGTCCAAGCGACGTTTGATGGTTTTGGAGGCGTTGACGGATTTTCCGCTGCATGTGTTTGGAAACGGATGGGATGAGTGCCCGTTGTACGGTCACAATCAATGGGTTTTCCATCCTCCTGTTTCTTATATTGAGATGCAGGAGCTCATGGGAGATAGTCAAATGGTACTGTCTGTTTTGCCTTATTTCCAATTTGGCGGTCACGAGCGTATTTTTTCCGCAATGCTTGCGGGAGCGGTTTTGCTCACCGATACGAACGCTTACCTGAATCAAAATTTTCGGCCAGATAAGGACTTTGTGCCGTATTCTCTAACGGAGCCGGACAGGTTGCGACAGCAAGTTGGCGCACTATTCGATGACCCGGTGCTGTTGGAGGAAATGGCGGAATCCGGCCGTGAAGCGATCATGCGCGGTCATTTATGGAAGCATCGGACGGAGCAGATCGTGGAAGCTGTCAAATTTCACTACACGTTCTATCCACTGCATATGTAAATGGGGGTTGGTCTTACGTGAACATTCTGCTTACCGGCGGTGCCGGGTTTATCGGCAGATGGGTGGCCAAGCGGCTGCTGGATGACGGCCATCAGGTCTGGATTCTCGACGATTTGTCCAACGGCCGGGAGGCCAACATCGAAGAGTTCCGGTCTCATTCCGGAATGCGCGGTTTCATCAAAGGCTCTATTTTGGACGAGCGGCTACTTGCGGAGCTTTTTGATGCCAACCAATTCGACATCTGCTACCATCTTGGCGCGTCGATCAATGTCCAGGATTCCATTGACGATCCGCGTACGACGTTCAACAACGACACCATCGGCACCTTCTACGTGTTGGAGCAGTGCCGCCGCCACAACGTCAAGATCGTCTTCATGAGCACGTGCATGGTATACGACCGCTGTACCGACGAAGGCGGCATCACCGAAGAGCATCCGCTGAAGCCGGCATCGCCCTACGCGGGCAGCAAGATCGCCGCCGAGAACATGGTGCTGTCCTACTGGCACGCCTACGGCTTGCCGGCGGTCGTCATCCGTCCGTTCAACACGTACGGTCCTTTCCAGAAAACGGGCGGCGAAGGCGGCGTTGTCGCGATCTTCATCAAGAACAAGCTGGACGGCAAGGAACTCAGGATCTACGGCGACGGCACGCAGACGCGCGATCTGCTCTACGTCGAGGACTGCGCGCGGTTCGTCGTCGAAGCGGGCTATTCAGACAAGGTGAACGGCGAGGTTGTGAACGCCGGGCTCGGCCGGGATATCGCCATCAACGATCTGGCGAAGCTTATTGTGCAGGATGAGAGCCGAATCCGGCACGTCGAGCATATCCATCCGCAAAGTGAGATCCAGAAATTGCTCTGCAACTACGGCAAGGCGAAGCGGCTTCTAGGCTGGGAGCCGCAGATCAGTCTGGAGGAAGGCATCCGCCGGACGGAGGAATGGATCCGTTCGACAGACCTGATTTGACGTCGGCAGGGATCATTTTGCCACCGGCTTGAAAGGAGACGACCGCCACATGTCATATGACGGCGACAAACGCGCACGCCGTACCACGCTGCTTCCTTACGGCAAGCAATGGCTGGATGAAGACGACATGGCCGCCGTCCGCGCGGTGCTCGAGAGCGACTACATTACCCAGGGGCCTGCGATCGAACGGTTCGAACGCAAAGTCGCCGATTATGTCGGCGCTAAATATGCGGTCGCCTTCGCGAACGGCACTGCGGCGCTCCACGGCGCCTGCTTCGCGGCGGGGATCGGACCGGGTGACGAAGTCATCACGACACCGATCACCTTCCTCGCGAGCAGCAATTGTGTGCTGTACATGGGCGGCCGGCCGGTGTTCGCGGACATCGACCCGCGCACTTACAACCTGGATCCGGACCGTGCCGCCGAACGGATCACGCCGGCGACGAAAGCGATCATTCCTGTCGATCTTGCCGGACAGCCGGCCGAGATGGATCGGATCGTCATGCTCGCCCGCGACCGCGGTCTGGTCGTAATTCACGATGCGGCCCACTCGCTTGGCGCGTCCTACGGCGGCCGAAAGGTCGGCACGCTTGGTGACATGACGATGTTCAGCTTCCATCCCGTCAAGCATATCACGACGGGAGAGGGCGGCATGATTGTCACAGACTACGAGGAATATTACCGTAAGCTGATCCTCTTCCGCAATCACGGCATGACGCGCGATCCGGACATGTTGCAAAGCTTCGACGGCCCATGGTATTACGAGATGCACGCCCTCGGATTCAATTACCGGATGACCGACATCCAGGCGGCGCTCGGCCACTCGCAGATGGACAAGCTGGATAAGTTTATCGCGCGCCGGCGGGAGATTGCGTCCGCATATAATGCGGCTTTTTCGGAAATGGATGGACTGGTCACGCCCTGGCAGCATCCGTCGGCGGAGTCCAGTTGGCATCTGTACATCCTCCGCTGGGATCTCCCGAAGTTCCACGCCGACCGACGGGCTATTTTCGAAGCGCTGCGTGAACGGAACATCGGCGTGAACGTCCATTATATTCCCGTATATCGGCAGCCTTATTACCGGTCGATCGGCTACAGCGGTATTGTCTGCACGAACGCTGAATCATATTACGCGTCATCCATGTCTCTGCCGATCTTTCCGCGTATGACCGATCGGGATGTGCAGGATGTCATTGACGCCGTCCAAGACGTTTGGGAACTTTTTGTTCGTCAATGACAGGAAGCGGCGGAAAAGCCCGGAATGAATTCGCTTTCAAAAAATGTTTGACTTTCATTTCCCCTGAGTGTATAGTCAAGTTGTGGGCCATGATAAAACCGTGTCGCCTCACAGCCATATGAACACGAAGGGAATGTATGTTTGATGCAAGGAAGAGTAAAGTGGTTTAACGCGGAAAAAGGCTATGGATTCATCGAGACGGAGGAAGGTGGCGACGTATTCGTTCACTTCTCCGCGATCCAAGCCGAAGGTTTCAAGACGCTCGAGGAA
>Ga0207747_1001020_pt1 | contig 23229 bp, 19 predicted proteins | sample HigsolmetaGSP11D_FD_184839 | JGI IMG/M metagenome (GOLD analysis project Ga0207747, IMG submission 184839) | High solid enriched microbial communities from the Joint BioEnergy Institute, USA - SP1-1-D (SPAdes) | ecosystem: Engineered > Bioreactor > SSF (Solid state fermentation) > Aerobic >...
CGAGCCGGGCCAGCGCCTCCGCGGGGTCTGCCGCGTCCGCCATGGCGAAGGCCAGCGGGTGGACCACCGCCATGACCGCCAGGGCGAGCGCGGCGAGGCGGTGGAAGCCCATCGTGACATCGAGACCGACCCGCCCGGCTGCGGTCTCGATGCGGCCGGAGGTGACGAATTGCAGGAGCAGCATCGCGCCGGCGGCGAGACCGGTGCCGCTGGCGAGCTCGGCCCAGGGGTCGAGCGGCTCCGGCCCGAAGGCTGCGGCTGCGACGAGGGGCGCCAACGCAGCTGCCGGGTAGAGCGAGACCAGCAACGGTGCCGGCAGCCCGCGTGTCATGCCGCCTCGGCCGCAGCCTGACTTGCCCAGGCGACGATGCTACGCGTCGGCATGGCGCCGGTCTGGCGCGCCACCTCCCGCCCGCCGGCAAACAGCGCCAGCGTCGGGATGCTGCTGATGCCGAGCTCCGTCGCGAGGGTCGGTGCTTCCTCGGTTGAGACCTTGAGCAGGCGGATGCGCGGCTCGAGCGGCGCCGCCGCCTGCTCGAAGGCCGGCGCCATCATACGGCAGGGACCGCACCAGGAAGCCCAGAAGTCCACCAGCAGCGGGATGCCGCTGTTCCGCAGATGACGACGGAAGCGCGCCTCGCTCAGGGCCACGGGCTTCGCCTGGAACAGCGGCGCCTTGCAGGCGCCGCAGCGCGGCCCTTCGCCGAGACGCGCCGCGGGGACACGGTTGGTGGCGTCGCAGGCCGGGCAGACGACCTGCAGGCTCTCGGTCATGCCTGGTCTCTCCGTCATGGCGTGGCGCGGGCCGCCTCGGGATTGGCGCGCAGCCAGTCCTGGAGAGGCTTCCAGGGGCCGTAGCGGTGCTGCTCGGGCGTGAAAGGGCCGACGAAGGGCGGGTAGGCCGCATCCACCGGCTTCTTCGAGCGGTCGGGGTAGTCTCGCTCCAGCCCTTCCTTGTGCGGCCGCGGCTGGCTGTTGACGAAGGCCATGACGTCGAAGGCGTCCTCGGCCGAGAGGACCGGTGCCTCGAAGGTGGTGCCGAAGGGCATGTTGGCGTGCACGAAACGCGCCGCGGTGATGGTGCGCGCCATGCCCGCGCCGTCGTTGTAGCTGTCTGGCCCCCAGAGGGGCGGAAACTGGTAGCGCCGGCCGGTTTCGGCGACCTGTGTGGGATCGTTCCGCTGGCCCTGGCCGTCGGTGCCGTGGCAGACGGCGCAGGTTTCCGCATAGACCTGCCCACCGCGTTCCGGGTCGGCCGCGCGGTCCATCAGCGGCAGGGGCGGCGAGCCGCGGCCCTGCAGGGATTGGCCGACGCGCTCAGGGCTGCTGATGTAGCGGATATAGGTGAGGATTGCCTTCATCTCGGGCCCGTCCACCGGCAGGGCACGGCCGTTCATGCTGCGCTCCATGCAGCCGTTCACCCGCTCCTCCAGGGTGCGGACCTCGTCCTCCCGGCCGATATAGGTCGGGAAGACGCCCCAGACTCCGGCCAGCGGCAGGCCGAATTGCTGCGTGCCGGCCTGCAGGTGGCAGGACTGGCAGTCGAGCCCGTTGCCGGCGAAGCGCATGCCCGGGTCGCGCGCATCCGGGCCGATGGTGGAGGAGGTGCGCGCGATCAGGTCGCGGCCGTAGCGCACGGCGCGGCCGAAGGCGTCGTCGGGCAGGCTGTCGGGGTCGGGCACCTCCCAGGCCGCCGCCTGCTGCGCCACGACTGCCGGCGCCGCCGACGGGGATATCGGGCGCGTCCCTGCCTGCGGCGCCGCGGCGGGGTGCGCCTCCGCCTGCCCCACGGCCGCCAGAGCCGGTGCGGCCGACGCGACGAGGCGGCGCGCGCCACGGTCGGGCCCGGCAAAAAACAGCATGGGAACCCCGACGGCGAAGGTCAGGGCGACCACCGTGCTCAGGGATGGCGTCCGCATCTTTCTCTCCTCGCTCGCACGTTCTTCCTGGCCCGAGGCGTGCCGGGCCGGTGCCGCGGCACTCGGCCCGTACTCAGCGTGCCCCCGTTTCGGCCTTCTGCCTAACTGGAATGCGGAGATAGCGCACACCGTTCTCCTCGGCCTCGGGGAAGCGGCCGGCACGGATGTTGACCTGGATGGAGGGGAGCAACAGCAACGGCGCGGCGAGGCCCGCATCGCGCCGGGTACGGAACGACACGAACTCCTCCTCCGTCACCCCGTCCTTCACATGCGGGTTGTGGGCACGCTGCTCGGCGACAGTGCTCTGCCAGGCATAGGCGTCGCGGCCCGGCGCCTTGTAGTCGTGGCACATCCAGAGCCGCGTCTCCGGCGGCAGCGAGAGCAGACGCTTGATCGAGCGATACAACTGCCGCGCGTCGCCGCCCGGGAAGTCCGCCCTCGCCGTGCCGTAGTCATGCATGAAGATGGTGTCGCCCACGAACACGTCATCGCCGATCCGGTAGGCGACATCGGCCGGGGTGTGGCCGGGCAGGTGCATCACCTCCACCTCCAGCCTGCCGAGCGGGAAGCGCTCGCCGTCCTTGAACAGGCGGTCGAAGTCGCCGCCCTCGGGCTTGAGGTCGCGGGCGTCGAAGACCGGGCGGAAGATGCGCTGCACCTCCTTGATGTGCTCGCCGATGCCGATCGGCGCGCCGGTCCGGGCCTTGATATAGGGCGCGGCCGTCAGGTGGTCGGCATGGGCGTGGGTCTCCAGCACCCAGCGGATCGTGACCCCTTCCTCCTGCGCTGCCGCCAGGATGCGGTCGGCGAAGGCGGTATCGGCGGTGCCGGAGCGGTTGTCCCAGTCGAGCACCGGGTCGATGACCGCACCCTGCTTCGTGGCGGGGTCCCAGACCAGGTAGCTGATCGTGTTGGTCGGTTCGTCGAAGAAGGGGCGGATGACCGGCTTGTCCATGATGTCCTCCGTCGCCCCGGGCTGGGGCTTGAACTCCATATAAGGATCACCTTATTAAGCGCAAGGTTATGGATCGGGTGGACGGGACAGTGGGAACGGCTCTTGGCACGGACTTGGCGGCGCTGCAGGAGAAGGCGGCGGAGGCGGCGCGGCTGCTGCGGCTGCTCGCGAACGAGCGGCGGCTGCTGGTCCTCTGCCACCTGGTGGCCGAGGGCGAGATGACGGTCGGCGCGCTGGCGGAGGCGGTCGGCCTCTCCCAGCCGGCGCTCTCCCAGCATCTCGCCTTGCTGCGCGAGGAGGGGCTGGTCGCAACGCGCAAGGCGGCGCAGGCGGTGTTCTACCGCCTCGCCGACCCGAAGGCCGCCCGCGTGCTGGCTCTGCTGCGCGACCTCTACTGCCCGCCCGAAGCCTGACCCGATAGACGAGGAAGGACATCGCCATGCTGAAGAGCATCACCCCCGAGGAGGCCGCCCGGCTGCTGCGCGAGGGCGGCGCGACGCTGGTGGATGTGCGCGAGCCGGACGAGCACGCGCGCGAGCGTATCCCCGGTGCGCAGAACCTGCCGCTCTCCCGCCTCGAAGAGGCGGAGCTTGCCGTGCAGGCCGGCAGGCCGGTGCTGTTCCACTGCCGATCCGGCGCGCGCACCCAGGGCAACGCCGCGCGGCTCGCGGCCAAGGCCGGGCTGTGTGAGGCCTATGTGGTCGAGGGCGGGCTGGACGCCTGGAAGAAGGCCGGCCTGCCGGTGGCCGAGGACCGCCGCCAGCCGCTCGAACTGATGCGCCAGGTGCAGATCACCGCCGGGTCCATGGTGCTGCTCGGCGTGCTGCTCGGTGCGGCCGTGGCGCCGGCCTTCTATGCCCTCTCCGCCTTCGTCGGCGCAGGGCTCGTCTTCGCCGGCGTCACCGGCACCTGCGGCCTGGCGCGGGTCCTGCGGCTGATGCCCTGGAACCGCGCGGCCGCGGCACGGCTCGCCACCGCCTGACCCCCGCGGCCGCCAGGTCCTGGCGGGCGCGGCCCATGAACCGGATCGCTTGCCGCCGCAGCCCCTGGTCGCGGCGCGGGGGAGGTGCTGCCTATGATCACCCTTTCCACGCTTCAGATGATGCTCGGCGGGCTGTCGGGCGTGCTCGTCGGCTTCTCGCTGGGGCTGGTGGGCGGCGGCGGCTCGATCCTGGCAGTGCCACTGCTGGTCTACCTGGTCGGAGTACCGGTGCCGCACCTGGCAATCGGCACGAGCGCGGTCGCCGTGGCGGCGAATGCGGCGATGAGCCTGATGAACCATGCGCGCGCCGGCAGCGTGCGCTGGCCCTGCGCCTCGGTCTTCGCCGGCGCCGGCGTGCTCGGCGCCTTCGCCGGCGCGCGGCTCGGCAAGATGGTAGACGGGCAGGCGCTGCTCGCCGCCTTTGCCGTGATGATGGTCGTCGTCGCCGGGCTCATGCTGCGCCGGCGCGAGCCGGATCAGGACCGCGTGGTGCGCCTCGGCCGTGAGAACGCCCCGGCGCTGGTGGGCACCGGGCTCGCGGTCGGCGCGCTGTCGGGCTTCTTCGGGATTGGCGGTGGCTTTCTCATCGTACCGGGCCTGATCTTCGCCACGGGGATGCCGATGCTGCAGGCGGTCGGCACCTCGCTCGTCGCTGTCACCGCCTTCGGGCTGACCACCGCGGCCAGCTACGCCGCGGCCGGCCTGGTGAACTGGACGCTCGCGGCGGTCTTCGTCGGCGGCGGCGTGCTCGGCAGCCTGCTCGGCGCCCGGGCGGCGCATGGACTGTCCCGCAAGCGCGGCCTGCTCACCAAGGTCTTCGCCGGGCTGATTATCCTGGTCGCAGCCTATGTCCTTGCCCGCAGCCTCGGCCTGATCGGCTGACTGCTCACTGCCCTCTGCACCTTGCCCGGAAGGAGATCGGATGATGCAACGCAGGACCATGCTCACGCTGTCGCTGGCAGCGCTGGCTGTTCCCGCGCCGGGCAGTGCCGCGAGGGCGGCCGAGCCCGTGCGCGCCTACGGGCCCGGGGGGCCGGCCCCGGCCATGCGTGCCGCCGCGCAGGCCTTTGCCGGGGCAACCGGCATCCCGGTCGAGGTTACGGCCGGCCCGACGCCGCAATGGGCGGACCGTGCCAGGGGCGACGCGGACCTGATCTTCTCCGGCGCCGAGTACATGATGAGCGACTTCCTCGCGCAGTTCCGCGAGCAGATGGACGCCTCGACCGTCACGACACTCTATCTCCGGCCCTCCGCCCTGCTGGTACGCAAGGCCAACCCACGCGGCTATACCGGGCTGCGCGACCTGCTGGCCCGGCCACGCGAGCAGTCGCGCCTGATCGCCACCCAGGGCGCCGGGCAGGTCGCCATGTGGGAGGACATCGCCGGCCGGACGGGCGATGTCGCCCTGGTGCGCGCCATGCGAGAGCGCATCGCCTTCCTCGCGCCGAACAGCGCGGTGGCGCTGCAGGAGTGGCGGAGCAAGCCGGACGGGTACGATGCCTGGCTGATCTGGAACATCTGGCAGGTCGCCAACCCGGCCGATGCGGACCTCATCGAGATCGAGGAGCCTCTGCGCATCTGGCGCTCGACCGGCACCGCCCTGACGCGGCGGGGAGCCGGGCGCGAGGAGGTCCGCCGCTTCGCCGCCTTCCTCGCCGGATCGGAGGGGGCGGCGATCTTCCGGCGCTTCGGCTGGTCCGAATAGCCAGCACGGCAAGCCCGGCTGCGGTGGTGGCCCTCGGTCAGGGCTCGCCACACTTTTCAGCAGAGAGTGTTCGGTCCCGGTTCCCTCTGCCACGCCACCTCAGCACGCAGCAACCTGTCTATCCGACTTACGGCCGCGCCATGAGGCGCAGGTTTTCCGTGGTTCTCGCGCACCGGCTGGCGGGTGCGAAGGCGGAACGGAGTGGGAAAAGCCCTCTCTCCGGCCGCCTTCTCTCCGAACCTGGCGACCTGGGCGATTTACCAGCCAGTCGAGAACCCGCAGAAAACCTCAAGTTCTTGTGGCAGGATCATGGCGGGGTTGGAGAAGCTCTTCCCGCCCCCGATAGGCACCCGGGTCCAATCAGCATGGTCTCTTAATCTCTTCCGTCGTGGGCCTCCGTCACGCAAAGCCGACCCCGAGCTTCTCGAGGGCGGCAGACAGCTTGGCAGCGATCTCGGGGCTGGCGACCTCGCCATCCGCGAACTCGACCGCCACACGGAACCGCAGGGTCAGGTGGCCCGCCGCCGCCAGCACGTCGCCCATGCCCTCGACCAGTTCGATCATCTGGCTGCTGTCGAGCACGGCTTCCTGGAACTTCGGCTTCGGGGCGGGCGCGGGCTGCTGATCCTCGTCGAACTCCTTCGGCTTCGGGCCGTCCTTCGCCTTCGATGCCTCCGGAAGGGCGAATTCGACGGCGGCGGCCTCATGGGGCTGGCACGGCCAGCCGACGGCCCCGGGCAGCGCCTTGATGAAGCCAGAGTTCATGGCCCCGGTGATCGCCGCCTCGACGACCTTCCACGGCAGGGCCACCACCCCGCGCTGCGCCGCGACCGCCTCGGCGATGGAGTGAGCCGTCGCCTTCCCGCCGCTCCAAGCGTCGGGGAGCGCCTCTGGCGTGAGCGACGAGACACTGATCGGCTCGGGGGGGACCCGCAGCACCGCCGCCTTCGTGACAATCCCGGGCGGGGGAGCTTCGCCCCAAACCGACGCCGTCCCGCTCGTCAGCCACACGGTGCCGGCCTTCACCGCCGCCCCGACCGCCTCCAGCACCTTGGCCTCGGGGCAGCGGGGGATCGGCTTCTCCTCGGTCCAGCCCTCGTCGGGATGGTCGATGGTGAGGGTGAAGCCGTCGAAGTAGGAGACGAGGTCGGCGACCTTCAGCCCGTTCTTGAAGTCGAGCCCCTCCAGCTTGCCCGGCGCCAGCAGTCCGGGATCGAGCGCGTCGAGCACCGCCGCCTTGTTCTGCACCGCCTCCAGCGCGTCGTCGGCCAGCACGTCCTCCTCGACCGGTATGCGCCACCAGGTGCGGGCGGTCCCATCCGGCCGCGGGAGCGACAGCACGTAGAGCCCCTGGAGGCAGCCGTTCGCCACGGTCTCCAGGAGGTCCTTGCGGCGGAGCATCTTCGGCAGCTTGGGGCGCTCAGCGAAGGCGCCGACGATCGTCTTCACGCGCCGGCGGTCTTCGTCCTCGCGCCACAGGTCATAGCCGCTGGCCGAGCCGGGGAGGATCGCGTCGGGGGTCAGCGGCAGGTCCGTGATGCGCGACTTGGGGTCCTCCTTGATCGTCTGGAACAGCGGCTTGCTCGTGTCCACCGTGACCTTGAAGGCGTGCACGGCGTCGTCGGTCCCACGCGTGACGACGATGCAGTAGGCCTGCCGGATCGCGGCAGCGATGTCCTTCTTCGAGCCCGTGATCTCACTGTCGAGCTTGGAGGTGCGGACCGGGTCGATCGGCTGTCCTGACAACAGCGCCTTCACCTCCAGCCAGGCGAGGTGGTCCTTCACCTTCTCCTGGGCGAGGGCGAGGCCGCTGCGGTCCGGCGCCGCGATGACGATGGCGTTCTTCGCCGCACGGGGGTTGTGTGGCCCGGCGACCTCCTCGCAGAAGCGCACGGCGAGAGCCGAAGGCTTGCCGGACTCCGACTGGCCGTTGGGCCCGAGGATGACGTAACGGAACTCGCCATCGCTCGGAACCTGGTCGGGGCCCGAGGGCAGTTTGTGGACCTTGGCACCGAGCTGGGAGGCGCCAGCGTCCAGCCACTTCGCCGCCTTGATCTCGTCGAGCAGCATGTCATCGACGGCGGTCTTTCCGACGCGGTCCCGCTTCGCCTCGTCGTGCATTTGCTTCAGGTTCGGCTGGAAGCCGAGGCGCCAGGTCTTCGGCACCCCGCGGCTGCCATCGGGCCGCTTCTCGGCGCTGTCGAGGTGGACCTCGTCGAGGAACCAGGATCGCTCCGCCCAAGACTGCAGCCCTTTCTCCAGGGCGATCCGGTCCGGCTTCGTGCTGCCTGAGATCGCCAGCAGGTCGGCGAGGCGTGCGTGGTTGGGGCCCTGAGGCTGCGAGTGGAGGAAGGTGCCGACCACGGCCTGCTCGATCTCCCGGTTCTGGAGCCCGAGCTGCTCCTGGGCCTCCTGCGCGAACCGCAGCTCGCACTGCAGGATGGCGACCCAGTCCTGCGGCTGTCCATCCACCTGGTCCACGCGCGCGACGCCGGCGAGGTCACTCAGCGCCGCCGAGAGCTTCGCCTCGTCCGGCTTGGCGAGCAGGATGGACGCGCCCGCCAGCGGCGACTTATCCCACGGCTCGGCGTCGCGGAGGGCCATCGCGAAGCTGCGCAGCACGCCTCGCGTGCGCTGGAAGCCCGGAAGGCCGCTCGTCCAGCGGGTGTAGAACACCTCCATCACCGCCGGGTCAAAGGGGAAGCTCTTGAGGTACTGCTCCTCCCGGTCGTTCCGCTGCTTCGCCGTCTTCGCGAACTCGGGGTCGAGCGCCGAGAGCGCCTTCACCACGGCCTGCACGTTCGGCTTGAATGCGTCCCGGTCCTTGATGGTCTCGGGGTCGAGCAGCCGGCGGCGGAGGATCTCGGCCACGTCGTCCTTGCCCACCGGCATGAAGGGCTCATCCTCCTTGCGCCCCATGACGTTGGACATCTCGAGGAGGAGCTGACGGCCGAGCTCGTCGTCCCGCTTCGGATCGCTCGCCAGCAGCGAGACGATCAGGGAGGCCGTGTCCACCTTCGCCACGGCCTGGGTGAGGGACTGGAGGAAGTTCAGGAACTGCTCGCGGAACTGCGGGCCGGTGACCGGATCCTTGGCCTTCTCGCCGACGAACATCAGCACTTCGTCGAAGAGAATCAGCGTGGCCAGACCTTCCTTGGCGGGCATCCGCAGCACCTTTTCGAGGAGTGGGTCGCGGGGCGGCGTGTCGCGCTCCTCGTCCTTGCCGTCGGCCCGCAGCGCCCGCAGTCCGTCGACGCCGGCGAGCTGGAAGGCAATCACACTCCAGGGATGCTTCAGCATCCGCCGCTCCCCGGTCGGGCTGATCGCCTCGATCCCCGCCTCGACGTCCAGCTTGTCGAAGCACACGGCGGCGACGCGCGCATGCGGGATGCTGCCGCCGATCGCCGCCCTGAATTCCTGCACGGCGGGCAGGTCGGGGAGCGCGGCGGGGTCGCGGAACAGGTGGGTCAGGGTCACCAGCGTGTGCGTCTTACCGCCGCCGTAGGTCAGCTCGAGCTGGCGGATCGCCTTGTCGCTCTTGCCCCGCAGGCGCTCGGCCGTGGCCGCGGCGATGTCGCGCTGGGCGCTGGTCGCGAAGCTGAGCGAAAAGAAAATCTCCGGCTTCTCGTAGACGGGCCGCTCGCCGGTGCGGTTCACCACGTCGAACAGGTCCGCGGCGAACTCCTGCAGAGAGAGAACGCCTGTCCGCACGTCCTCGCGGACGCGGACGACTTGGGTCCAGGGCTTCACGGTGCTTCCAGACATCGGTCTTCTCCTGGACGGTCAGAACAGCAGCGCTTGCGCCGGCTCGGAGACACCAGCACGCGACCGCAGGTGGTTACTGATGGATTCGAGGATAGAGGCCTCGTCGCCCTTCTCGTCACGGTTCGCGAGCTCGATCAGCGCCTGGATGAGCTGCGCAAACAGCGGGTCCCGGGCGAGGCCGGCCTGATCGAGGTAGGCGTTCACCTTGGTGACGTCCCCCGCCTTCCACAGCTGCATCAGCCGGTGCGCGCGGTCGATCAAGGGGACCGGCCCACCGCCTGGCACCTGCTCCCCGAGCGTCTTGCGGCGGCGCTGGTCCCATCGGCGCAGACGCACCTTGCTGCCGGTGCCCTCGCTCTCCGTCCCGGCGTCGCCGTCGCCGTTCTCAGCTTCCTCGCTTTCGTCGTCGTCATCCTCATCTGCATCCGCAGATCGCCCGCCGGACCGCGCGAGGATCTCGAACCTGTCTACCAGGTCGTCGTCCCTGAGGCCGCAGGACAGCGCGTAGAGGATGCATGCGCCGATCGGCGCATCTCCCAGGCCGAAGTCGTGGCGGTGGAGAACGTAGTAAGTGGTGATGTCGTCGAGGCCGGCCGACTCGTCCGCCACGTCCTCAGGGCGCTTCAGGACACGGCCGACCGCGAACTCCACCACCAGCCGCCGGACCTCCCGCAGGAACTCGGCCACCGGGAGCGGCTCAGGCTGACCCGAGCTGGAGGTTTCGCGGCGGACTACCGGGTGGCGGCTGTACGCCTCGAGTGCTGGACCGGTCGCGGCCCAGACAAAGTCAGGTCCGCGAACTTTGGCGTCCCAGAAGCGGTGCATCTGGGCGCGGATCTTCTCGCGCATTTCCGACAGCACCGGTCCCGAGAAGCCCGGGCGCGCAGTGGATGGACGCTTACGGCATACCAGCCAAACCGACGAAGACAGCGCGGCGGAGGCTATGGCCCGGTTCCTCGCCCCACGCTCCGTCGCGATGGGCAAGCTGCCGTCCACCACGAAGCCGGCGCGGATCAGGGCGCTGACCAGCGTCTCCCAGGCGTCCGGGTTCTTGTTCGCGAAGACGATCACCAGCACGCCATCGGGCGTGAGCGCGGCGTGGCAGCGTCGGAAGACGGCGGCCATCCCGTTCTCAAAGTTCTTCTTGGACGCCGCCGCGTCGCCTCCGAAGCGGCTGGAGTCGTCGATCAGCTCACCGTCACTGTCCTCGTGGCTCCACTTCGGCCCAAGGGGAGCGGCGAAGGCTTCGTCAACCTCGGGAGAGATCCCGTGAAGGCTGCGCCGGAGCCAGACGTAGAAGAAGTCCATCAAGTCGGAATAGGGGATGGCGTCGTAGTATGGCGGATCGGTGACGATCGCGTCGTAGGTCCCGCTGATCTGAAGAGCGCTCTGGCACGTGATCGCCGGCGATTTCTGCAAACGAGTGGCGACATCGAGGTGCGAGGCTACCTTGCCGATCCATTCCACCGCGCCGCGGTAGTCGCCCGTGACGCCGGAGAAGGGATTCACCTCAGTGAAATCCCAGACGATCGGCAGAGCGAACCGACCAAAGGTTCCGCGCATCTTCTCCGCCGAAAGCGTCCAAGTGGCGAGTGCGCTTCCGAAGTCAGCCATGCGGTCATTGGCCAGCGCCAGGTAGGCCCAGAGTGCCTGCTGCCACTCATGCGTGTACCCCTCAGCTTGCAGCACCGGTTGCAAGCGCCGCACAGTTCGCACGAAGGTGCCGAGGGCAAGCAACTGCCGCGGCGTGAAGAGATCGCACCACCGCAGCAGGCCGTAGCCACCGACCGAGAAGGCGCGTGCTGCGCCACCGCCGCCCTTCGGGGTGGGCTCGGTCGGGAGGCCGAATGGCACGTCCGCAAAGGTTGCCTCGACCTCCGCCATGGCCACCTGCGCCACGGCAAGCTCGTGCTCGGTAGGCCGCCGGTATTCCTTGCCGCTCGGCCCGTCCACCACGACCGCCGTCATGACCGCACCGAGCCGCCCGGCCCGGCCCTCGTAGCGCAGGTCGTCCATGGTCATCACGCCGGAGCAGCAGGGGCACCTCACCCCCGTGCGCGACATCGTCCCGCCGCCCAGGGCCTTGTCCGCCGCCTTCCGCTGCGCGGCGGTGCCGGCAGGCTCCGGGACGCCCGACCGCACCGAGAACACGATGCCGTCCTTCGCGCCGTTCGGGGCCATCTCCAGCACCACGCGCTTGCCGTCGCGCCTGCACAGCCACCGAGTCTTCAACAATGGCACCATCGCGCGGCAGTGCTTGCACGGCACGGTCCGCGCCCAGAGATAGGCAACGGTTGGCTTGGCCACCCAGCGCGGCGTGCGCGGGTCACGCAGCTTGTCCGGCGCGATCCCGGCGTTCAGCGCCGCCACCGCCGCCTCGGGGTCTGCCTCGGGCGGCAGCATGTGCAGCGGCTTCTTCTCCGCCGCCACGCCGGCGTCCAGGGTCTGCCATTCGGCGTAGGTTGGGTAGCGCGCAGCCAGTTCGCGCCGCGCCTCAGCGAGCACCCAGAGGCCCCAGGCGCGGACGTGCCAACCCAGTCCGGCCTCCTCCCACGGCCGGGGCTTCAGTGCGTCGGCGGGCGACAACTCGCCGTATCCGGCCGCGACCATCCGGTGCACGGCGTCCACCAGCCCACGGCCCTTAAAGCCCTGGGCCTTGCAGAACTCCCGCGCGAAGGCCGGATCGCGCAGGGCGTGCGCCGGCAGCGGCCGCATCTGGCCCGTCAGGCGCTGCGGATACTCCAAGGTGCACTTCAGGATGAACCAGGCGACGGGGTTCAGGTCGTTCGCGGTCACCTCGCAGCCGAGGCGCATCGCCTCGAGCGGGATGGCGCCCCCGCCGGCGAAGGGGTCCAGCACGCGCGGGGCACGCCCGCCATGAGCGGCGCGGATCTGTTCGCGGAACCACGCCATGTCCGGCAGGTTCTCCTGGCCCCACCAGAGAACACCGCCGTCGGGCTCCACCTTGGCGGCCTCGACTTTCTTGCCGGCCTCCGCCTTCGTCTTCTTCTTGACCTTCAGGCCACCGCCCAGGCGCCGCACGAGCGTCTTGCGTGCCTCGTCGTCGCCAGGGTCGGGGAGCAGGGCGGCGGCGATGGCGGCGCGCGACGCCGCCAAGGGCCGCCGCGCGGGCCACAGGTGCAGCGTCGAGATGTGCCCGTGCCGCATGTTCTTCTCGTGCAGGGACGCCTCGGACGCCTGGCGCAGCGGGAAGGCGGTCTCGATCAGTCGCTTGTCCGGCATCGCTTCTCTCAGTCCCTCTCCGCCTTGGCGCGGATGTCCCCCGCCGTGAACGTCATCCCGCCCTTCGCCTCGCCCAGCAGGCGGTTGAAGGGGTCCTGCACACGCAGCAGGGTCGGGTTCGGCGTCGCGCAGTCGAGCACCACGTACAGCCAGTACCGCTCTCCCAGGTTGGCGGCCTTCGCCCACTCGTTCTGAGTCATGAAGACCTCGCCGCAGTCGGCGCGGCCCTTCACCTCGATGCAGCGCGGGGGGCCACCCGACCGCTCGGAGAGAAGGTCGAAGCCCGGGAAGTCGGAGAGGCCCGCGGCGCGAGCCCGGGCCGCGGTGGACACGTCGCGCACCCTGCCACCCGCGTTCTCCTCGTGGGCGGTCGCCAGCTTCACCGCCACGGCCTCGACCTGCGCGTCGAAGCGCTTTTCGTCCTCCGGATCCGTGGACGGGACGATCAGGGCATGGGCGATGAAGCGCACAGGGCCGAGGACGATCTGCTCCGGCTCTGCGCGGATCGCCGCGATCCGAGCCTCCCGCGCCTTGGACAGGGCGGAGTGCCTGGCCTTCACCAGCTCGAGCTGCACCGCGGCCTGCTTCTTCCCTTCCTGAGCCGCTTGGCGGAGGCGGTTGCGCGCGCGGAGAAGCTCGGCGTCCTGCCGGTTGAAGCCCGCCTTCACCAGCGCAATGCGCTGTGGGAGGTCCGCCTCGATGGCGGCGCGGTGAGATGCGACGAGCTGGGCGCCGAGCACCTCGGTCAGCCATTCCCCAGCCTCCCTGTGCAGGCGCAGGCATTCCCGGCCGACTGGGTAGGCGCCGGGCTTCACGTCAGACGCGCCGCGGAGGAGCAGCAGCCACTCGACCGGGCATTCCTGGATCGTCCCGTCGGCGTCCTGCCGCAACCCGACCAGGCGGTGTTCCAGGACGTCCTCCCCCGCCGGGCTGCGCCGGAGGACCGTGAGGGTGGCCATGTGGAACAGCGACGCCTCTCGGGCATGCGGGTCCACGAAGGCCGCGCCGCGCAGCGCGTCGGAGGCAAACCGCTCGCGCACCTCGCCGGAGAGCGCATCGAACACCGGCTCGCCAGGATGCAGCCAGATGGCTTCCTCGCCCAGGTCGGGCCGGCGGACCATGAGGCGCTGACGGCACGCGGAGGGGTAGAGCTCGATTTCGGGCGCGATGGCGTCCATCGCCCCCGGGCGGCGGATGGTGAACCGGAAGCCGGAGGACACGTCGCCCTGGATGCCGAGGCCGAGCAGCGGGGCCGACCGCTCGACCAGCCGCTGGACGTAGCCTGGCATGAGGCGGAGGTAACGCTCGCGCTCCATGTCCTCGCGCAGCGCGGGGAGGCGCTCCTTCACCTCGCCCCCCGTCCCATAGAGGGCCCGCTCCTTCGCCTCGATGGCGCGCACCTGTTCGAGGGTGAGGACGCCCTCGATGCCGTCGGCGGCCTCCTCACCGCGGATCGCCGCGTCGAAGTAGGACTTCAGCGAGACGTTCTCGAACAGCCGGCCGATGACGTCGAACACCTTGTCGGAGCCGAGTTCCTTCCGGATCGCCTCCATCTTGTCAAGCAGGGTCTTCATGACCTTGCCCTCGCGCGTCTTCCACGCGACGAGGTTGGCGATGTAGACCGCGTCCTTCTTCTGGCCGTAGCGGTGGATTCGGCCCATGCGCTGCTCGAGGCGGGCCGGGTTCCACGGCACGTCGTAGTTGACCATCAGCCAGCAGAACTGGAGATTCACGCCCTCGCCGGCGGCGTCGGTGCCGATCAGGTACTTGGCGCCGCCGTCCTCGATGGGCTTGCGGAAGAACTCGACCTGCCGGTCGCGCTCGACGTAGTCCATGGCGCCGTGCAGCTGGGCGACCTGCCCCGCGAAGCCGCGCTTCTCGAGCTCCTCGGTCAGGAAGTTCGCGGTGTCGCGGTGCTCGGTGAAGATCAGCATCTTCTCCCGGGAGAAGCGCGGATCCTTCATGGTCTCCAGGAGCTTCGCGAATTTCGAGTCGTGGCTCGCGTCGAGGAGGTCCTGCGCCATCTGGCGGAGGCCGAGGACGCGATCGCGCTCCATGATGAGATCGGCGAGGTTCTCGGTGACCAGCGCGCCGAGGGTCTCCGCCTCGCCGGCCTCCACCGCCTCGGTTCCGTCGCCGGCGTCGTCGTCCGCCGTCGCGCTCACGAACAGGTCGAGCTCGTTGTCTTCGGCCTTCCTCTGCAGCTCGCGCTGCTTCCGCCGTACCGCCTCGAGCCCGTTCTCCTCGATCGCCTTGATGGCCGCAGACAGCTTCTCCGCGCGCCGCTCGAAGGACTTCTTCAGCGCGTAGGTGGAAGAGGCGAGGCGGCGCTGGAACACGGCCATGGCCAGCCTTGCGGCCGAGCGGTTCAGCGTCGACGCCTTGTTGTAGATGTCCCGGATGTACTTGCTGGTCTCGTCGTACAGCTCCTGCTCGCTGCCGGGACCCTGCGAGAGGTCGAAGCCCAGGGTGTCGCAGATGCGCTGCGGATAGAGCGGCGTCCCGTCGAGCTTGACCATCTCCTCCTTGGTGCGCCGGATGAAGTGACGCACCCGCCGCTCGGCGGGGAAGTCCGCGAGCGCCTCCGGCGTGCTGATCGCGTCCGGCTCAAGCAGGCGCCACAGCGCGAAGTACGGATAGGGCTTTCCCATGTGCGGCGTGGCCGTGAGCAGCATCAGCGACTGCGGCGCCCAGCCGAGGTCGAATTCCGGGTCGTTGGTGACGATGCCCGCCAGGGCCTCGGCCATTCGGTAGCGGGCCGTCTTGCGCACCGTCATGTCGACCGGGTCGCGGTCGGCGGAGAGCTTGTGGGCTTCGTCGAAGACCACGAGGTCGTAACCTCGCCCGGCAAGGCCGGCCTCGCGGAGGCGGGCGAAGGTCGCCTTCGAGCGCAGCGTGTCCATGCTGACGATGGCGAAGTCCGCGTCCGGGTCGAGGAACGGGTTGCCCTTCGCGGATTCGTGGCCACGGATGATGCGGGCCTGGATCCGGAAAAGGGTGCGCATCTCGCGCTGCCAGTTGCCCACCAGGCCGGCCGGGGGGACCACCAGGACCCGCTGGATCAGGCGGCGCGAGAGAAGCTCGCGCACGGTGAGTCCGGTCATGATCGTCTTGCCGGCGCCCGCGTCGTCGGCCAGCAGGAAGCGGATCGGCCAGGACTTCAGAATCCGGTCGTAGACGGCGACCCGCTGGTGCGGCAGCGGGTCGATCAACGATATCTCGGTCGCAAAGGTCGGGCTCGCGATGTGGCCGCAGGATAGGCGGGTGGCCTCCGCCACCGCCGCCACGGCCTCTGGATCCGCCCCGAAATCGAGCTGCACCCGGCTGGGAGCTGCGTCGGTCAGGGTGCCGGGCGGGATAGCCTCTCGGCGCTCAAGTTGCTCGATCCGGGCCCAGCCCAGCTCGGTGGGGTCGTTCTGCCCGTTCTCCCAACGGCTGATCGTGATGGGCGACACCCCGACCAGCTCTGCGAATTCGGGCTGCTTCAACCCCAAGCTGTGCCTGAGGGACCTAATCCGCAGCTGATAGTCATGGGGCACCGGCATCGCACGCTCCGTTCCGGAGTTGCGATTTATCACTTGTTACGGCTAGGCGCAATGACCTTGATGTATCACTTGCTAAATTCCGACTCCTGGCCTTTGCGGGTTGGGGGAAGGATATGGCTCCGGGGGTGTGGGGGCTTCCTGAAGTCGGCGTGCCTGCTCGGCCCAGAGTAGCGGCAGCGGCTGCATCATGGCCGGCAAGCTCGGCGGTGCAGCCTGGAGCCCGTCCAGGATCGCCTCGACCAGATCCGGCGCCAGCAGCGTCAGATTGAGCAGCCGGCCGACGTGGGCGCGGTCGACGCTCTCAGCCTTGGCCAGCTCCCGAATCGACCCATATCGCCCCTCCTCCAGCATCCGCCGCCACCGGAACGCCCGCGCCAGCGCCTTCACCAGCGCCGGGTCGCCCCTGGTGACGGCGACGCCCGCGCCGTCCGCGCCGGCCCGAACCGGCGCCCCGTCCGGCCCGATGATCCGCTTCCGCCCGCCGCGGCGCCGGATGGTCATCGGCACCACCACCGTCACGCTGGTCATGCCGCGATCGCCTCCCGTGGCTGTTGCGCCGCCATGTCCCGCGCCAGCCCTGCCAGCCCCTCCAGGTTCAGTCGGATCTCCGCCCCGGCGTCGCCGACCGTCACGCGCTCGACCAGCAGCCGCACGATCCGCTCCTGCTCGCCCGGGAACAGCTCGTCCCAGAGGGGGTCCAGCCGTCCGAGCGCGTCGCGCACCTCCGCCTCGGTCAGGCCCGGCGCCTCCGCCCGCGCCGCGCGCCAGGTGCCGACCACCACTTCCGGCTGGCGCAGCAGGGCACGGACCTGGGTCATCACCAGCGCCTCGATCTCGCCCGCCGGCAGCCGCCGGTGTGGCGCGTCGTTGGGGCCGCCCTGCAGCACCGCCTGGCTGACGTAGTAGCGGTAGAGCCGTCCCTTCTTGCGGGTGTGGGTGGGCGACATGGCGCGCCCGTCCGGCCCGAACAGCAGGCCGCGCAGCAGCGCCGGCGCCTGCTGCCGGGACTTCGCCGCGCGGGCGCGCGGGCTCTCGGCCAGGATGGCATGCACCCGGTCCCACAGCTCCCGCGGGATGATGGCGGCGTGCTCGCCGGGGTAAGCCTTCCCCTTGTGCACCGCCTCGCCGAGGTAGGTGCGGTTCACCAGCAGCTTGTAGACCGCCCCCTTGTCGAAGGGCCGTCCGGTCCTGGTGACGAGGCCCTCGGCGCGGAGGAGGGGCAGCAGCCGGGTGGCGGAGCCGAGCTCGGCGAACCCCTCGAACACCCGCCGCACCGTCGCGGCGCCGGCGTCGTCCACCACCAGCCTGCGGTTCTCGACCCGGTAGCCGAGCGGCACCGGCCCGCCCATCCACATGCCCCGCGCTCGCGAGGCGGCGATCTTGTCGCGCACCCGCTCGCCGATCACCTCGCGCTCGAACTGCGCGAAGGAGAGCAGGATGTTGAGCGTCAGCCGGCCCATGCTGGTCGTGGTGTTGAAGGACTGCGTCACCGAGACGAAGGTGACGTCGTGCGCATCGAAGGTCTGCACCAGCCTGGCGAAGTCCATCAGCGACCGCGACAGGCGGTCGATCTTGTAGACCACCACCACGTCCACGCGGCCGGCCTCGATGTCGGCGAGCAGGCGCTTGAGCGCCGGGCGGTCGAGGGTGCCGCCCGAGACGCCGCCGTCGTCGTAGCGGTCGTGCACCAGCACCCAGCCCTCGGACCGCTGCGAGGCGATGAAGGCCTCGCAGGCCTCGCGCTGCGCGTCGAGGGAGTTGAACGCCTGCTCCAGCCCCTCCTCGGTGGACTTCCGGGTGTAGACGGCGCAGCGGAGCTTCCGCACCTTCGCCGGCAGGGCAGCGTCGGGGCGGGTCATGTGCCGGGCTTCCGCAGGCCGAAGAACACCCAGCCGTTCCACCGGGTGCCGGTGATGGCGCGCGCGATGGCGGAGAGCGACCGGTAGGGCCGGCCCTGCCACTCGTAGCCGTCGCGGGTGACGGTGACGACGTGCTCGACGCCCTGGTATTCGCGGATCAGGCGCGTGCCGGCGATCGGGCGCTCCTCGTGGCGGATGCGGCGGAGGGTGATGTTCCTGCCGTCGATCTGCTCGCCCAGCGCCTCGAGGCGCTCCAGCGTCTCGCGCTTCAGCCCGCCATAGGCGAGTTCCTGGATGCGGTACGCCAGCCGGCTCTCCAGGAAGCGCCGGTTGTAGGGCGGCGGCTCGGTGCCGAACAGGCGGCGCCATTCCGCCTTCAGCTCGCCGATGGGCAGGCCGGGCAGCGCGGCGAGGCGCGCCGGCACGTCCGGCTTCGGGATGGCGGGGATGGTGGGCGGCGTGGCGGGCGCCGCCGGCTTCTGCTTCTTCGCGCGGATCATGCGGTCTCCCTCGTCCTGGGGTTCGCATGACGGCGCTGGGTAGGGACGAAGTGTAGGCGAGTGTCTCCCGCCGCCGCGTCTTCGCGCGCGGCTTCCTTGGCAGCGCGGCTCCTCAGCCGCAGCAGGCCGCGGGCGAGGAGGTCGCAGACCTCGCGCAGATGCGGCGGGAGGTGCTGCAGGGCGGCGGCGTGACGCGGGAGGCTCGGGATCATCGGTTCGCGCCAAAGATCGCCCTGCCCGGCCAATTTGGACAGCCAAAACAATCGCTTAGAGAACCAGAGCGAAGAAGAAGGCAACCGTGCGCGGGTCCCTGGCCTCCACCACCCGAGCCTCCCCCGGTCCGGCCGCCCGAGTCGCGGCCATCACCTCCTGGTGGGGTCCGAATCCCGGCTTGACCCCGGAGCCGCCAGCCAAGATACGTCAATCCGCGAAGCACCGTAGGATGGGAAGCCGCGGGATGGACGCGCGATGACGTCGCGGGCGACGACGCTGGGCAAGGCCATCGTGGCGGCCCGCAAGGAGAAGGGCATCAGCCAGAAGGACCTGGCGGCGTCCGTGCTGAAGGACGACGGCTCCGGACCGATCTCGCCCCAGTACCTGAACGACATCGAGCACGACCGGCGCAGCCCGAGCTCGGACCACCTGATCCGCCAGTTCGCGAGGGCCCTGGGCGTCGACGAGAACTACCTCTTCGTGCTGGCCGGCAAGATCCCCGACGAGGTGCGGCTGAAGGCCCGCGATCCTGACAAGGTCGCCGCGGCGTTCCGGAACTTCCGGAAGAGCGTGTCGAACTGAGGGGGTGGCGCATGGTGGCTTGGGTGCCCGACAGATCCGGCCGATTCGGCCGGCGCCCGCACTTCAGCCGGGAGGAGCTCGACCGGGAGTGCGAGGCGATCGTCGGCACCTTCCTCCGCGGCCGGTACGGCGAGGCGCGGTACCCGATCTCGACCGATGACCTCACGGTGCTGGTGGAGCGGTACACTTCCAGCCTCGACCTCTACGCCGACCTGTCCGCCCACGGCGAGGACGTCGAGGGCATGACCGAGTTCTTCCCGGACGAGCTGCCGGCGGTGGCGGTGTCCGAGCGCCTGTCCTCGGACCCGAGGCGCGAGAACCGGCTGCGGACGACGCTGGCGCACGAGCTCGGCCACGCCCAGTTCCATCGCGCCCTCTGGGCCGAGCGGTTCTCCCGCGGTGGCCTGTTCGACCGCGCCGACCCGGAGGCGAAGGCGATCTGCAAGCGGGACTCCATCCTGGAGGCCCGCGAGGTGGACTGGATGGAGTGGCAGGCGGGCTACGTCAGTGGCGCCATCCTGATGCCGCGCTCCGTCCTCGGCCGCCTGGTGGCGGAGCTCTGCGTCCCCCGCGGCATCCACGCCGCCGTGCACGTCGAATCGCCGCTCGCGGCGGAGATGGTCGGGCGGGTGGTCGAGGCCTTCCGGGTCTCCCCGGACGCGGCGCGGGTCCGCCTCCTCAAGCTGGACTTCCTGACCACGGAGCGCCGGGCGCCGACGCTGTTCGACTGAGCGCCGGCGCCGCTACGCCACTCCGCGTAGAATTGCGGTTGATTTCGCTGCCGTCCCTTTGATACGGCAATGAGCGGATCGCCGGATGACCCGGCGCGATTCGCCCATCGGAGTCCGAGCATGCTCACCTTGGCGAGCTTCATCCGCAGCACCCCGCCGACGTCGCTGCGCAGCTACTTCAGCACCCTCGCCGCCCCCCTGCCGGCGGAGATCCCCTGGGACGGCCCGGCCGGCGCGATCGCGGCGCCGCTCCTCCGCGCGGTGGACGCCATGGACGAGGCCGATCGGCTGCGGGTGATGAACGACGCCGAGCGGGTGGGCGCCATGGCCGACGAGCCGGGCCAGGCGGCGATCTATTCGGTGTGCCCCCACCACGAGCTGCTCGACGGGATGGAGAACGGTCATGCGCGGGCCCTGTGGGTGTTCCTGCACGACCAGACCACCTTCCGCCACGCCGAGGAGGTCCGCTTCGCCGACGAGAAGCGCTTCGGCCGCATGTGGGACGGCTTCGCCGGTCGGCCGCACCTCACCGTCGCGCGCGGCGGCGCCGCCGTCGAAGCGTTCCGGCAGGCCGTCGCGGAGCGCTTCGGCAGCGCGAACGTCGAGGTCGAGATCTGCGATCGCTCCCGCCCGATGCTCGAAGGCCCTGACGCGGCGCTGGTCCAGGCCGCCGTCTACCGGGAGGGACGCGCGGGCGACGTCCTCGAATTCGTGGACGGCAGGCTCTCGCGCCGCCCCCACAAGCCGGTGGTCGAGGCGGCCTTGACCTATGAGCCGGCGACGGGGGCGATCGAGGTGGTCGCCGCGGCCCGGGAGACCCGCGAGGACCTCGTCCGGCTGTTCGCCGAGCATCTCCTGGGCACGGCCTTCCAGGGGGAGCGGCTGCCCATCCGTCAATTCAGCCTCGATCGCCTCCGGCAGCCCTTCGACTTCCCGACCGACCCGGAGGACGGCATCGAATCGGTGCGCATCACCATGATGAAGCTGATGCCCTACGAGACTCAGGGAAGGCGCATCACCGTCGAGTGCATGCGCGGCGACGACTCCACGATCTGGCAGGCCGCCGCGGACTGCTTGAGGGGCCAGGAGCATGGCATCGAGGGCTATGCCATCACTGTGGTGCGGCTCACCATCAAGTTCCGCGCGGCGCCCGGGACCCGTGGCGGCCGCACCCTGCCGGTCACCATCACCATGCCGAAGGGCTGCGATCTCAAGGACCGCACCGAGCGCGAGCGCATCATCGGGGAGAAGTACCTCCGGCGCTGGCGGCTGCTGCGCGATGTCTGAGGGCCAGCCGCCGCTCGATGCCGAGGCGGTGGACCTAATCCTTGAGATCCTTGAGCTTCGGGAGCCGCTGTTGTCCGGCGCTGCGGCAGAGCTAGGCCCCCGAGCCGCGGCGCTGCTGAAGGCGGCCGGCCTGCTCGTGCCGCATGACCATGAAGCGGTCAGCGCATCCCTGGCCGATCACGAGGACACGCCGGTTTCGCTCATCTGGTCCGAAGCGGCTGGGGGGTTCGCCTATTTCAGTCCCGCCGTGGGGCCGGTGGCTGTGCCTCGGGAACGGTTGGTGCGGCACCGCGTCGATATCGACGTGGTCCTCGATGCCGTTGCCGAACGCCTGGACCGGCCGCGCAATCGGCCAGCCTTTCCCCTCGTCGATGGATTGCTGTGGGAGCTCGGCGATGTGCGTATTGGGCGTCGTCGCGAGCGCGACCCGCTTTGGTTCACACGCCGCCTCGGCGATCCCGCGGTCAATCGGCAGGTCGCCGAAGCAGCTCGAGCCCGACCAAACACCCGCCAGCGGGTGATCCTCACGAGCACGCGCCCGGCCCGCCTGACCAACGTCGCCATTCCGGGGGCCGTCGTGGTGGCCCTGCACGACGTACTCGCCGCTCCGGACCGTCTCGCCGTCAGCCCCGACATCCTCGACGCCCGGCTTCGGGGAGTGCCGCCAGTTGCGGCGGGGCCGCTGGTCCTGTCCCCTGACGGCACCAAGCTCTCGATCAACGATGGCGACCCAATCCTTTTCCGGAGTGAAGCGCAGAAGGAGGCCATACGGAAACTGGTCGACGCCTTCTATGCGGGCACCCGCCTCCGCGCACGGGACCTGACCCACCACCACAGCCTGCAGACCTTCTTCGGCAAGGCGAAGTGGTCACGGCTGGCGCCGTTCCTGAAGAGCGACGGGGGCCTCTGGGGGTTCGAGCCCTAACCGAATTTCTGCCGCTTCTTCTGCCGATCGCCGGCTCGGTTTTCTGCCTGCCTCGGCGCGACCTTCCCCGCAGGTCTTCGAGGGAAGTCGCCATGTCCGTCAGGCATCTGCACCAGGCCGATCTGGCTCGCCGCTGGAATATCAGCCCGCGCACGCTGGAGCGCTGGCGCTGGCTCGGCCAGGGGCCGCGCTTCCTCAAGATCGGCGGCCGCGTCGCCTATCGCCTCGAGGACATCGAGGCGTACGAGGCGGCGCAGCTGCGCACCTCCAGCTCCGCCGTTTCCGACGCCCGCAACGCCGCCTGACCGCGCCCGGCTTTCCTGCCGGGTCTTCCTGGGAATGCAACACCGCCGCGAGGCGGAAACACCGGGACGGTCTGCTCCGCCGCGTCGGGGCCCGGCAGCACCTCCATCGACGGACCAGGAGCGCGACGACGAAGGAGTCGAGCTCCCATGTTCAAGACCACGACGCCGCTGCAGCGGCTCCGCGAGTCCTCCTACGCACTGGCCGACCTGCCGGACAGCTTCCGCACCGGCGAGCTCGGCGAGTACGGCCAGCCGCTCAGCAAGGCGGTCACCGACGCGACGGTGGACGACGTCGCCTTCGCCATCCAGGTGCTCGGCGACGAGGCGGACGCGATCTTCCGCCGCGTCACCGCGCTGAAGCAGCTGCACGACCGCGCGCGCCGCGCCGGTGCCCGCGGCGCGGACCTGGCCGTGGAGGCCGCCGTCCGCTTCGAGGAGCGCCGCAAGTGAGCGCGTCCTTCGACAGCCGGCCGCCGGGCGGCTTCCGGATCATCACCGCCGATGAGCGCCTGGCCGAGCGGCGCGGCATCAAGGGCGTGCTGACCGGCATCTCCGGCATCGGCAAGACCTCGCAGCTGTGGACGCTGGACGCGGCCCGCACGCTGTTCGTCAACCTCGAGGCCGGCGAGCTCGCCGTGCAGGGCTGGCCCGGCGACGAGGTCCGCGTGCGCAGCTGGGAGATGGCGCGCGACCTCGCCTGCTGGATCGGCGGG